>Ga0316363_10000019_pt1 | contig 243099 bp, 214 predicted proteins | sample Sb_taG_3_FD_200459 | JGI IMG/M metagenome (GOLD analysis project Ga0316363, IMG submission 200459) | Peat soil microbial communities from Weissenstadt, Germany - Sb_50d_a_PC metaG (v2) (version 2) | ecosystem: Environmental > Terrestrial > Soil > Wetlands > Peat | place: Germany: Weissenstadt... | reverse complement strand
GGAAACTACGGAGTATTTGGCTTACGGGCTGGACGCGGCGACCGATCCGTCGTGGGTGACGGCGGCGTCGGCAATTATTGACGCGCACTGCCGGCGACTGACGCTGGGGGTCAACCAGTACGAAGAGCGGCTGAAGATGCCGCCGGAACTGAACACGGTGCGGTTGAGTAACCTGCCGTTGGTGACCGTGGCACCGGCCACAACACCGATTGTCACGCTACAGGCGCGTTATGGGATTCCCCGGCGGGGAGAATGGCCGTTCGCAGAAGTGAGCCTGGAGTTTGCGCTGGTGTTCGCGTTGCCAGGATCGTGGACGGCCGTGGACCCGACGACGATCGACATTTGGACGAACAGCGGAGAGCTGACGTTTCCGGTGAATGCGTTGGGGCTTGCCTTCAACGAAGTGGATGTGGTGTACAACGCGGGGCTGGCGACGATTCCGACGGGAGTGAAGGTAGCTTGCGCACAGATCGTGAAGAACGCACAGGTGACGCCGGCCTTGAATGTGAAGTCAGGGAAGATCGACCGCATGAGGCTGGAATATTTTGCGGACAAACTGGTCGATGAGACGGTGTGTAGCCTTCTGGAACCGTACGTGGCGCGGAAGGGCGGGTAGAGCGGGCAGTTGTCAGTTGCGGGCTAGCGGGGGAGGGTTTATGGGAAGCGGGATTTGCGGGGCGGCGTTAGTGCGAGCGGCCGATGCATTGTTGAAGGCGTTAGGTGGAGATGCGGTGAGTTTGGTGTTGCCCGCAACTGCGACCGCGAGCGACGCGGCGGGGCAACTGGGTTTGGTCGATCCGGGAGTGCAGGAGGTGCTGATTTCGCCGGTCGTGACGCGGGCTCTGCCTACGGGGAATCTCGGGCCACGCCGGAGAATCGAGTTCACGCTGCCAGGGTCGGCGATTGTGGATCAACTTCCGGGGCTGGGGATGGGCACGGCTGAAGATCTGTTCGGTGCCTTGCTGGGGCTTAAATATGGGACCGATTTGTTTCACATTGAATCGGTGGTGCCGGAGAACTTCGCGGGGGCGGCGTACTTCTACGTGGTGACGGCGGTGGAGTGAGAAGAAGCTCTTGGCTGTTGGCTGTTGGCTGTTGGCTCTTGGCTCTTGGCTTCTTCACTCCTAACCAATGTTTCGAGGCGCGTGCTCACACGAGTAACGCTCGCGCACTTCGTATCCACCGACTCCCGAGGAAAGCGAACTTTCAGGGCTGGATACTCACGGCTAAAGGCCAAGAGCTAACAGCTAAAGGCTGGTTCCTATGCAATTTGCTAAAGACAGTTTCTTTCTTGCGCTGCAGCAGAAGCTGGCGGGATTAAACCCGGCGCGAACGATCACACTGAACGGGGCGACCGCTCCGGCCGTAGTGGTGGTGGAGAATCTGCCGCCGTCGTCTGCGGAGCCGCTACCGAACGCGTTCTATATCGAGTGGGGAGCGGCAAGTGTGGTCGACGGGCACTCGGGCAATGGCGCGCTGATGAGCATGGACTGCGTGATTTCCTACTACACCTTGGGCACGGTGGCCAGCATGGTGGATCGCGGGCGCGTGCTGGGGCAGTTGGATAACGAACTACTCAGCATCTGCCAGCCACCGAACACGGAGAAGCGGGATTACACGCGATCACCGAGCGCAGACCTAGGCACGAGTGTTTTTTGGGGGCAACCCTCGTTCACGGAAGGAAAAGGGGCGGGTCGCTTCTGGGGCAATGTTTCGTTTCCAGAGCGTATGAAGAGCGGCGTAGCCGATGAGGCAGAGAGCCACCAAGATTCGCGCGTCGAACGCAAAGCGCGTCTGACGATCTACTTCTTCTCAGAGGTGACGTTGTCATGAGTACCACTCCATTACGAGCGGCCATGGTTCCTGTGACGCGGCGGATGCGGGCGTACTTCGCGCCGGTGAACCGGACAACCGAAACACCGACGATCTTCGACCCGGGACTGTGCGGAATGTTTCCGCTGGACTCGCCACCGGCGCCGTGGCTGGACCTGGGATGGATTGAGAACTTCGAACGTTGGTATGACACGCCGACAGACGTCGTGCGATCGGGGGCAAAGGCGCTGCCGACAGCGCAGTTTCGCGGTCCACTGGAAGCGCGCGTTGAATTTGATTTTCGTCAGTGGGGCAAGGTGCAAATGGCGCTGGCTGGTGGGTCGGAGCACATGAATGTGTTGGCGACGGCGGGCAGCACGTCACCGGCGCCCTCGGGGGGAACGCCAGCGCCAGGAGCCGCGGTGCTTCCGGGATCGACCGCTAGCGAACTGATTTTTGGCGCAGGTGTGGCGAGCGTGTTCGCGGCGGGTTGCCTGCTCGCGGTGGACCTCGACTACCAGCAACAGACCGGGTACGTGGGATCCGGGATAGCGGCGGCATACGTAAGCGATCCGGTGGCCGTGAAACGGGATCCGAATTACGTAAGGCGAGTGACATTCAATGTGGGACGTGTGGCAGAGATCACGGCAACTTCCGTACTTCTGGAACAGCCGCTTCTGGCGGGAGCACCGGCCACGGGCGCGGCGGCGCAGGTGGTGGTGGCGTTCGTCGACCGGGAAGGCGGGGCGTTCTTCCAGGAATGGTCGGCGCTGTTTGTCGCGGAAGAGGCGTCGGGCGGGCGAGTGTGTTTCTACTATCCGCGCCTGAGTCCTAATCCGGGGGCAGGCGCGCTGAAGGGAGCAAACAATCCGGCGGGGAGGTTTGTGCGGGAGGAGTTTGCGTTGATTGAGAAACCATTGTCGGCGATATCGTTGCGAGCGTCGTTTCTGGCTTTGCCGCACACGGATCCGAATGATAGTCAGACCGTGCTCTGCTATCGGAGTTATTTTCCGGCAGCGATGGCGGCGGCGTACTGAAGCCGAGCTGTCAGCCATTCAGCTTTCGGCCGTCAGGAAGAACTCATCACCACAGAGAACACAGAGTTAGTGGAAGGAACGAGTACTCTAAGAGATTTCTATGAAGCTCACGATTGACAATCTGCAGGGACAGGGGGCGGTGGACTACACGGCGGCGCTCGACGCGACCGTTGCACCTCGTGTCGAGCGAAAGATCAACGAGCCTTCTCAGTTGCGATTCAGCCTGGTGGGAGGCCCGCCGGGATTCGCGGCACCGGTCGAGGGGGCACGGGTCATTCTGGCAAAGGCAAACGGAAGTTTCTTGTTCACCGGCTATCTAATGCAGGCTCCGCAGTTCGAGTACCTTGGCTTAGGCGAAACAGGGCCAGTGTACCGGTACGGTGTTATCGCGTGGAGTGACGAGGTGCTGCTCGATCAGAAGGCGCTACCCAATCGAACTCCTTTTGTGGGGCGCAGCGCGGGGGCGGCGGTGCGTCGGTTAGTCCAGGATTTGCTGCCGGGGCGTTTCGACACAAGCGCGGTACAAGATGTGGACACGCTGGCTTCGTACCAGGTGAATCCACAGAAGAAGTTCTCTTACCATGCGGCTGAAATCACACTGGCGGCGCGGGCCAGCTACCGGGCGATGAACGGGGCGCTAGTGCTGGCGCCGGTGGGAGCAGCGGCATACGCGATCAACGAGAGTGACGCGGACTTCTCGCCGATGGGACTGAACTTGGCCTGTCCGAACCGAGTGGTGAACGACGTGACCGTAATCGGGCTGAATGAACCTCAGGCTTACGTTCGGGACTACTTCGTCGGCGATGGACTAAGCCTGAAGTTTTACTTGTCACAGAAGCCGTTCCAACAAAGCAAACCAGCGTTGATTGATGAGCAATATCTGGGTTCCACGCTGGATGCGAGCACGTGGGCAGTGAGCGATCCGGCATCGGCGGTTTCCGTGGCGGCCCAGACACTCCAAGTAAACGGCGGGACGGGACAGGACGGACAGACCACGGTTGAGTTCATCGAGCAGATTGAACTCGGTGGCGGACTGGAATTGCAGCATGGAGACGTGACTTTTGCAGGAGCTTCGCACGGCGTTCTGGGCGGATTGTATGCAGGAGTGGTTTCTGCCCCCGGGTGCCTGGCGGGGTTTCAGATCACACCTTCTGGCAGCGGATCGAACATTCAGGCGCTGATCAATGGATCGCTAACCGGACCAGTTGTAACGACAACAGCCGCGCACCGGTACGTTCTGACGACGTACATCTACTCGATGGAAGTGTATCGATCAGGGGAGAGGTATCACTCGTCGTTGCACCCGGCAGGCAATGGATGGGGAGGAGCGGCGATACCGGCCGATGCGAGGTTCGTTCTTGAACTGCAAGACATCGACCCAGCGAATCCTGCGACGATCGTTGCGCCCGCGATTGTGTTGTTCGACGGAATGATAGCCGGGGCACCCGGATTTTGCACGTACGCGCTGGTGAACGCGATGAGCATGCAGTGCAGCATTGCCTTTACATATGTGACTCACATTTCGCTGGCCGAAGTGCGGACGGCGCTGCCGAGTTCAAGTTATGTGACGCAACTGGTCGAGTCGCTTTCCGACGGCGGACAGTGTGAGATTTCGAGTTCCACTTCGCTGGACTTTTATCCTCAGTATGTGCCGGCGTTGAATACGCTCATTGTGGTCGGCTATCGAGGCTCTGGGCGCGCGGTGGCGGAAGTGATGAACAACGGGAGCGTGGCGAGTCTGCAGAACGCGACTGACGACGGGCTGCGGGGGATGGTGAGGACGATGAAGATTCCGAGCGCCCGCACGCAGGTGGATTGCGAAAATGCGGCGCTGGCCATGCTTGACGACGCGGGTGGACCTGCATGGTTGGGCACATACCAGAGCTGGAGCGACTTTCTGCCCGGTGCAGCGACCGACATTTTTCCCGGCGATGCGGTCGAGGTAAATGTGAGTTCGCAAAATGCCGAGTTCACTGCGATTGTGCGGAAGGTCAGCATTGACGTGGTGGATCCGGCGGATGATCGAGGAGGGTACACGATCGAGTTCGCCAACGATCTCGCTGCACCGTTGGCGTTGCAAGAACAAGCGAGCGCGGTGGCGATTTCTCTGCAGGACGTACCCGTGCGACTTTCCATGGGGCAGGTGGGAAGTTACTATCTGGCGAATTTGACCGGCGCCCAAATTACGCAGGCGACCTCGACGACGGTGGAGGTGGATGCAGGAATGACGCCGCCGAATGGATGTGGAATTGAAGTCAGATCGCACGACTATGGTTGGGGAGTGTCGAATGACAGAAACCTACTGGGACGATTCACCACTCAGACCTTCAGCCTACCCCGGCTGTCCCGCACTCAGAATTACTTCTTGCGTGTGTACGATAACTCATCGCCGACACGATATTCGAGATACACGGCGGCGTTGCACATCGACTTTGCCCTTGGCTACCTCTTATGAACGAAGACGATGTGTTCGGAAAACAGAGACTAGCGGGCGGTGGGGTCAAGCAGGCGAAAGCGGTAGCCTATACGTCCAAGGATTTTCAACTCGAGGTTCTCGGGCAACTGGGAGAAGTCCAGGCATTGACCGAGGCGTTGCAGGAGGCCGTGAAGAACGACCTGAAGACAACTCGTGACCAGGGCAATCTTCTGCGCTTCGACGGCCGGACGCTCATTGCCATTGGAGCGATCGCGCTCTCTATTACCGGGTACGTCCTACAGGACGCACGCAACACATCGAAGCGCGACGCGGAGATCGAAACGATGAAATCAAGGGTCACACGCCTGGAAGAGATCGCAGCGACCAACACGGAAGGGCGCGTCCGCACTGAGGTGGAACTCGGAGAACTGCGCGAGGGTCAGGCGGAGATCAAGCGCATGATCGAGGCGCACGACAGCGTGAGCAAGAGGGTCCTTGCGCGAAAATAGTTCTTGGGCGGGAGGGTGTGAGAGTGAGTGAGAGAGAGCTTTCAGTATTACGCATGGTCGACCGGGATTTTCAGCACGACGTTTTGGAGAAGTTAAGCCGGGTGGAAGCCAAGATGGACATGCTTGTGGGCAACGGGCAGCCGGGACGAATGACGCTCGCTGAGGACAGGATCGTAGAGTTAGAGCGAAACGACGTGAGACGGACGGTGATAGAACGATTCGTAAACGCGGGAATTGCGGTGCTCATCAGCGTGGCGGTTGCGCTGCATGGACATTGGTGGAAGTAGTTCGCGTCTAGCTGCTAGCTCAGAGTTTGGGTCCGGGGACAGGATTTCCAGGAGGGCATTTGTGAATTTTCTGAGTCAATTGTTGCGAGGGATTGCGTTCGTTCCAGCGCTGGTGAACGGGATCGAGGGGCTGTTTGCCACAAAGTCTGGAGCGCAGAAGAAGGATGCGGCGATGTCATTTCTAGAGAGCGCGCTGGCTACGGTGGATGCGGTCGCGGCGAGGGAGATCGTCGACCCGGCGAAGTTCAAGGACGGGATATCGAAGATTATCGACGGGACGGTGGAATGTTTGAATGCTTCCACTTGGGCGAAAGGGAGTAGTCAGCCACTCGCGGGCAATCATCAACCCTGAAGGGCAGATCGCAATTGGAGAAAATGGAAAGCCCCACTTCTCGCGCAAAGAGCGCGCGAGAAATGGGGCACCCAGCCTAATATTTGCCCGGGTTGGACTATCCGATCTCTTCGCTCCAGGTTTCGAGATTCTTCTTCACCAGCGCCATGAACTGGTCTGCAACGGCGCCGTCGATGAGGCGGTGGTCGTAGCCGAGCGTGAGGTGAACGACAGAGCGGATGGCAATGGAGTCGGTGCCGTCATTGTCGGTGATCACCATGGGCTGCTTGGTAATTCCGCCGGCCCCCATGATGGCGGAGTTCGGTTGGTTGATGATAGGCAGGCCAAAGACAGCGCCGAACTGGCCGGGATTGGTGACGGTGAAAGTGGAACCTTCAACGTCCTCGGGCTTGAGCTTCTTGGTGCGGGCGCGCTCGCCCAGGTCAGTAATACCGCGCTGTAGCCCAAGGAAATTCAGGTCGCCGGCATTCTTAAGGACAGGGACGATGAGTCCCCAGTCGAGCGCGACGGCAATGCCCATGTTGATGTGGCGGTGGTAATGGATGTTATCGCCTTCGAGTGTGGCGTTGATGATCGGCCACTGCTGCAGCGCGATCACGGCAGCGCGGACGAAGAACGGCATGAACGTGAGGCGCGCCCCGTGGCGTTGCTCGAATCCGGCCTTGTGCTTGGCGCGCAGGTTGACGATGCGGGTGAAGTCTACTTCGTACATGCAGTGGACGTGAGCGCTGGTGCGGCGGGACTCAATCATGCGCTGAGCGATGATCTTGCGCATGTTCGTAAGCGGGACTAGGTCGCCGGGGTATGGTGCCGGAGCCGGAGCCGCGGTTGGGCGGGAAGTTGCGGCCGCGGGTGCGCTTGGCGCCTGCGTCGGGGCGGCGTGGGCCGACGATTGGTTCTCGATGAAGGACATGATGTCCTGCTTGGTGATGCGGCCACCGAGTCCAGTGCCGGGAACTTGCGACAGGCTGACGCCGTGCTCGCGGGCGATCTTGCGGACCAGCGGGGAGGAACGAGCTTCTTCGTCTTCTTCGTGTGCGGCGGGCGCTGGGGCGGAGATTTTCTTCTCTTCTTTTTTCTCCGCAGCTGGCTTCTCAGGAGCGGGCGCGGTGGCGGGCTTGGGCGCGGCTTCACCATCGACGGCGATCGTCCCAACGACGGTGTTCACGCCCACGGTCGTGCCTTCGGTGACTTTGATTTCCTGCAAAACACCGGAGGCCGGGGCGGGAATCTCAGCGTCGACCTTGTCGGTCGAGATCTCGAAAAGGGGCTCGTCTCGCTGGACTTTGTCGCCCGGCTTCTTCAACCACTTAGTAATGGTGCCCTCAACGATGGATTCACCCATCTGGGGCATGATGACGTCAGTTGGCATGATTTCCTTCCACGCGGGCCCACGGTTCGAGGCGGGCAAGGCGCAAATAAATATTATAGCCGGTGCAAGATGTTGAGCACGTTGATCGTGCTAGTGTAAAGGTCTTCCTTTTCGCGGCCCAACTGGTATTGACGCCCCAGTCTGGTTCAGGGTTTCTGATGGCATTTACCACCGCGGGACTTGACAGCGCGGCAAAACAGGCGCATTACTTGTTTTGGGTTTTGGTTTCGTCTTAAGAGCTAGTGAAGTTCTTTTAAGGTGAATACCGTGCCGAGACCCACTAGCCGCGTTACCAAACTCGCTGTTCTTCTCCGCGATGTCCAGACGCTCCTCCGCGAAGTTCGATCAACCGTAGTTGAACTCGGCCCTACGCTCGCCGAGTTTGATCACATACTCGTTCGCGCGGCGTTGATTGGCATTCTCTTCAAGGAGCTTTGGAGACGCTAGTGTTTGTGGCCCTCTTTCTTTTCGTCACCTGTGCTGGGAGCGGCGCCGAAGCTGGTCTTCCAGTATTCCTGCACGGCCGGCGGCAACTTGTCGAGATGGGAGAGCAGCATCGTAATCTTCCACATGTCCTGCTCGCTGAGGGTCTTGTCCCACGCCGGCATGCCGGTGTAACGCACGCCGGTGCGGATGGTGTAGAAGATGTGCCACTCGGGATCGTCGGGCGGATCGGAGATGAGGTTCGGTGGGGGCGGATAAAAAGAAGCGGCCAACGAGGACGGTTTGCGGTCGAGGCCTCCGTGGCAGAGGGCGCAGTTCATGGTATAGAGCTTCATGCCGTCTTCCAGATTCAAATCGGTGGGCGTCAGGGGGTTGGTGACACGCGGAGCATGGCGCTCCATGGAGGCGTCGAGAGCGCCCATTGCGATGCGGCGTTCGAGGTGCGGGGGTTCGACGTTGGCGGCCGTGGGGAAGAAACCGAGCGTGGCAAAGCCAAGCCCGCCCAGCACCAGCACAAGAAGGGTTACGACCACACCGAGAGTGAACTTGCCCATGAGACCTCCGGAATTCACTATTGTGGCAGATGGAGCGGTTCACGCGCCAATATCGAGGGACGACCAACTGATGGGGAGCGTACAAGAATTTGACGGGCTGTGAGCAGTCGAGCTTCGCTCGACGGAGAGCCGAAGAGGCTGTCCTAACATTTCTGTCACCGATTCCTTCAATATGCTTTTAGGCGGCGCGCTTCGCGGACCACGTCTTCTACCTTCGGCAGGTAGTGATGTTCCTGCGGCGGAGAGAACGGGATCGCGGAGTCCAACCCAGCGATGCGAACGATGGGGCCGTCGAGATCGTCGAAGGCTTCTTCGTTGATGATGGCGGCGATTTCTCCGGCGAGGCCTCCAGTGCGCGAGTGTTCGTGGAGGATGATGACCTTGTTTGTCTTTTTCACAGTCTGCGCGATGGCTTCGCGATCCAGCGGCGAGACGGTGCGCAGGTCGAGGATTTCGAGATCGATCCCATCGTGCTTCAGAATCTCGGCAGCCTCCAACGCAGTGTGAACCATGGCGGCATAAGTGATGATGCTCAGGTCGCGGCCTTCGCGGGCGATGTTGGCTTTGCCGATGGGGACGATGTAATCGTCCGCTGGCACTTCACCCTTGATGCGGCGATAGAGATATTTATGCTCGAAGAAGATGCAAGGGTTGTTGTCGCGGATGGCGGCTTTGATCAGACCTTTGGCGTCGTAGGGCGTGGCCGGGCAGATCACTTTGAGGCCAGGATTGTGGACGAACCACATCTCGGGATTCTGCGAGTGAAAGGGGCCGCCGTGGACGTATCCGCCGCTGGGCCCGCGCAGGACGAGCGGGGCGGGCGCTCCCCAGAGATAGTGGGTCTTGGCGACCATGTTGGAGATCTGGTTGAAGGCGCAGCCGATGAAATCCATGAACTGGAATTCTGCGACGGGGCGCATGCCGGTGAGCGACGCCCCGAACGCCGCGCCCACGATGGCGGACTCGGCAATGGGCGTGTCGATGACACGCTCGGAGCCGAAGCGGTCGATGAATCCGTCGGTGACTTTGAAGGCGCCACCGTAAATGCCGATGTCTTCGCCCAGGCAGAAGACGGTGGGGTCGCGGTCCATTTCCTCCCAGATTCCCTGGCGGATGGCTTCGAGGTAGGTGAGGAGCATAAGGTCGGTTTCGAAGTTTCAAGGTTTCAAGGTTTCGCTCGACGACTTGCGCGGATGAACTCGGACTAGCCTCGATCAGATCGACGCATTCTTCTTCACCCGATATCCACTTTGACGTCGATCTCGTCCACACACGTCTGAATGGTCGAGTAGTTTGGAGCGGTGTGCCACTCGCCCTCCAATTCTCTAGTGGCGACCTCGGACAACTCGTCAATACGGAGGCATCGCCAATTACTCGGCGAGCCATCGGGCTTCAAGCCTCCACTGCTACCTCCCGCAAACTGATAGAACAAAGCCTGCGCGCGACCGTTCTTCTTGCCGATGACATGAGGGCACATCTCGCGCACATGTCCTCGATAGCTGGCAACAACTACATCTCTGTTTGTGATCGCCTGACGAATCACAGCGTAGACCTCGTCAATCGACTGAAATCCGGCGACCATCGCAGCCTCAACTTCCCGGCGTTTACCGTTACCGGAGATGCACTGCGGCTTCGGTTTGCTTGAAGGCGCCGGTTCCCTTCTTCACTTTGGGCATACCATACTTTGGTTTGATCTCGTGACAGCCGGTTTCACAGAAGACGCCGCCTTCTGCTGACTCCGGCGTCGGCATGGGGGAGTTCACTGCGATTTCGCGCTCTTCTTCAATAGTCTGCTCGACTTCTGCGATCAGCGCTTCATGCTCTTTCGGCGTCAGCCACTTCTTTTCTTTCACCAGATAATTCTCGAAGCGGGCGATCGGGTCGCGCTTTTTCCAGAACTCGAACATCGGCTTGGGCACGTAGCTGGCGGCGTCGTGGATGGCGTGGCCTTTCATGCGCATCATCTTCGCCTCGATCAGAGTCGGGCCTTCGCCGCGGTGGGCGCGTTCGACGGCGTCATGAGCAGCGTCGTAGACCTGGCAGGCGTCGGTGCCGTCGACGATCACGCCGGGGATGCCGTATCCGATGGCGCGTTCCGCAAGATCCTTGCAGCGGTACTGCATTTCGGAAGGCGTGGAGTACGCCCAGAGATTGCTCTCGACGAAGAGCACGAGACCGAGATTCTGCACGGCGGCGAAGTTGATGCCTTCGTAGGTAACTCCGGTGGACTGTCCACCATCGCCGATGTAGGTCATGACCGCGAGGTCGCGTCCCTGCAGGCGCGCGCCGAGCGCGACGCCGGCCATCACGGGAATGAGATCGCCTAGCATGGAGATGGGCGAGACCATGTTGCGCTTTTCGATGTCACCGAAGTGCGAAGTGCCGTCGCGGCCCTTGGTGGGCGAATCGGCCTTGGCCATGTATTGCATCATCGTGTCGCTGGCAGCGAATCCGCGCACCAGCAGCGATCCCTGGTTGCGGATCATGGGCGCGAACCAGTCGTCTTTGTCGAGCGCGTAGGCAGAGGCGCAGGAGCAGGCCTCCTGGCCCAGTCCGAAGTAGACTCCTCCGACGACCTTGCCCTGCTTATATAGATTTTCGAGCGCGACCTCCATCTTGCGGTTGAGCAGCATCCAGCGGTAGATCTCGATGCATTGCTTCTTGTCGAGATACTTGGAGTCGCGGATCGGCGGCACTGGCGTGTTGAGGTCGCCTTCGACTTCGTAATGGACATGCTCGGCGCCGTGGCGATCTTTCTCGATGCGCTGGCGGACCGTGAAGTCGGGATGCTCCAGGCGGTAGTCGGGGATGGAGTAAGTGCGGAGGTCGGCGTTGCTGGCCGACTTCGTGCTAGAGCGAGACGCTCCGTTGCGCGGACGGTTCCCATTGGAGGTCGGCTTGGACTTCGCTTTCTTGATCCCCATGTGACGACAGCGCTAAGAGCGCGATGCATTGATGGTATCGCGAGTGTGGGGGGAAGAGCTAGGGCGGGCGGCGACATCGCATCGCCAAGAGCCAGGCGAGTCTTCGACTCGCCCTGTCCGGGTCAGAGACGCGGACCCACGCGATTTCGGATCACGTCCAACTCGTCTCGTCTTCTTTATGCAGTTGGCGGAGATCGGTCGGCGGCTTCAGGGGCACACCTACCGCACGTCCCAGCAGCGCGTCAAGGGTTTCGACCCAGAGGATCTGCCTCTGGAAGACTAGCCCGAAGTTGCGGGAGATGGATTCGGCGACAGCGTTGATGTCGAGTGCGTGGCCCAGTTGTTGCTGCATCGACGTGACCGACTTCGACATGATGCCGCAGGGGACGATCAGGTCGAAGAAGGTGAGGTCGGTGTTCACGTTGAGTGCGAAGCCGTGCGAGGTGACGAAGCGGGAGATGTGGACGCCGATAGCGGCGAGTTTGGATTCGGAGTTGTTCGTGGAGGGACGGACGCCGTCGTCCGTCCCAGCCGGGCGAAGCGCGGCTGTGCTCGCAGGGCGAGTCTTCGACTCGCCCGGGCGGACGGAGGCGTCTGCCCCTCCTTGAGGGGCGCTGGTCCAGACGCCAGTCAGGCCGGAGATTCGGTTCGTTGCGATAGCAGAGTCAGCGCAGGTACGGATCAGGACCTCTTCGAGCCGGCGGACGAATTCGATCACACCCAGAGTTTTGCGCTTGCCATCGGGCTCCGCGAATCCGCGCAGATCAAAGATGGGATAGCCGACGATCTGGCCGGGACCGTGGAATGTGACGTCGCCGCCGCGGTCGCACTCGAAGAGTTCAACGCCGCGCTGAGTTAAGAGTTCAGGCGAGGCGACCACATTTGCAGCTTTTGCATTGCGGCCAAGCGTGATGACTGGAGAATGTTCCAGCAGAAGGAGAAGGTCTCCGATTTTTTCTTCCTTGCGCAGGGCGACGAGTTGCTGCTGCAGGCGGAGCCCGGTAGCGTAGTCGACGGTGCCGAGTTGAACGACGGAGATCAAGTTAGCGTTGGAGCAAGATCAAAATCTTTCACCACACAGGACGCAGGGAAATACACATAGATCCTTCGCTTCACTCAGGATGACAAGCATTTGGTTCTATCCGTGTTCATACGCGTTGATCTGTGGCCAAGAAGTTCACGCGTTGATCGCGATCCCGTACACGCTGTTCGACGCATCCAGCATGGCTTCGGCCAATGTCGGGTGCGCGTGGATGGTCCACATCAAATCTTCGACGGTGGCCTCGAGTTCCATGGCGGCTACGGCTTCGGCGATCAACTCCGTTGCCTGCGGGCCGATGATGTGGACACCGAGAATCTCGCCGTAGTCGGCGTCGGAGACGATTTTGATGAAACCCTCATGCTGGCCAACGATCGACGCGCGCGAGTTCGCGGTGAAGGAGAACTTGCCGATCTTCACGTTGTATCCGGCTTCCCGGGCTTTGGTTTCGGTTAGGCCCACGCTGCCAATTTCAGGATGGCAATAGGTCGCACCCGGAATGTGCTCGGGATTGATCGGCTTGCCGGGCTTGCCCGCGATTTTAGCGACGGCCACGAGCGCTTCCATGGAGCCGACGTGCGCGAGTTGCGGTGTGCCCAGCACGATATCGCCGACGGCGTAGACGCCGGGCTCCGTGGTCTGCATCCATGAATCGGTTTTGATGAAGCCGCGGTCGGGCTTGATCTTGGTGCGTTCCAGGCCGATGTTCTCCGTGCGCGGCTTGCGGCCGACGGCGATCAAGATTTTTTCCGCTTCGATCTTCTGCTGCTTGCCGTCAACGGTAATCGTGACGGCGATCCCGGCCTTCGTCTTTTCCACTTTGTCGACCTTCGCACTGGTGTGGAAGTTGATGCCGCGCCTGCGGAAGACGCGGGCGAGTTCTTTGGAGACTTCTTCATCTTCGACAGGCACCAACCGCGGCAGCATTTCGATGATCGTCACCTCGGTGTCAAACGACCGGTAGATCGAGGCAAACTCCACACCCACGGCTCCTGCTCCCACAATCACCAACGATTTCGGAATCTCCTTCAGGCTCAGAATCTCAATGTTGGTCAGTACGCGATCATTCGCTTCGAGGCCCGGCAACATGCGGGCTTCAGAGCCAGTCGCGAGAATGACGTTCTTTGCCTTGAGGTGGCTGGCCTTGCTGTCATTGGTGACTTCGACCGAGAACACTCCATTCTGTGCAGGGCCGGTTAGTCTGCCGTAGCCCTTCACCGTCTCCACTTTGTTCTTCTTCATCAGGAACTCAAGGCCCTTCGCGTGTTTGGCGACGATCTTTCCCTTCCGGTCCTGGACCGCAGCCCAGTTCAACTTGCGGGCATCGACGCCTTCGATGCCAAATTCCTTCGCGTCTTTCAAGTGATCCCAGAGTTCGGCGTTGAACAGCAGAGCTTTAGTCGGGATGCAGCCTACATGCAGGCAGGTGCCGCCGAGAAAGCCGTCCTTTTCGATGAGTGCGATCTTCAGACCGAATTGGCCGGCGCGAATCGCGGCGGTGTATCCAGCAGGTCCGCTACCGATGATGGCCACGTCGTAAATGGTTTCGGGCAAAGTGATAATCCTCAGTAAGAAGAGATGCCTAAAGGCAAACGAATGATTCTAGAACAGGGCGGAGGTACGAACCAAGCGCAAGAAGGGGCGCATCGTGGAAACGCCCATGCGAGACGGTATAAGCAGGTAGGGATCCTTCGACTGCGTAGCAGCTTCGCATTCGCGAAGCTGCCACTTCGCTCAGGATGACAGAAGAGTGTTTAGTTATTCTCGTTGCTGGCGCGCTTCCAGGAAATCAGCTCGCCGATGGTCGAACTCGTGCTCGACACCGGCTGCTTGTAGGCTTCCACTTCCGAGCGCGAAGCTTCTTCGCCCACGGCGCGGATGCTGAGACCAACCTTCTTCTCCTCGGGGCTCATCTTGATGATCTTGAACTCGTGCTCGATGCCAGGCTCAAGATGCAAGGGTTGGCCGTTTCCATCCACAGCTTCGGACTTGTGGCACAAGCCCTCCACGCCCTCGGCAATTTCAACAAACGCGCCGAACGCGGCTACGCGCAACACTTTGCCGTGGACCACGTCGCCGATGTGATGCGTCTGGAAGAATGATTCCCACACGTCCGGCTGCAGCTGCTTCATGCCCAGCGATAGGCGGCGCTTGTCGGGCTCAATGGCCAGAACAATCGCCTTCACGCGGTCACCCTTCTTGAGAACTTCCGAAGGGTGCTTCACACGCTTGGTCCAACTCAGGTTGCTGACGTGCACCAGTCCGTCGATGCCGTCTTCGATTTCGATGAAAGCGCCGAAGTCGGTCAGGTTGCGCACACGTCCTTCGACAGTCATGCCGACGGGGAACTTCTCATGCAACGAGTCCCACGGATTGGCCGCCAGCTGCCGCATGCCGAGCGAAATGCGCCGCTCGGTCGGGTTCACGTTGAGCACCACGCACTCCACATGATCGCCGACGTTAACCAACTTCGACGGATGCTTCATGCGCTTCGACCACGTCATCTCGCTCACGTGGACCAAGCCTTCAATTCCCTGCTCCAGCTCAACGAACGCTCCGTAGTCAGTCACGCTGATTACGCGTCCGCCGACGTGCGCGCCCTCCGGATAACGATGCTCGGCATCGAGCCACGGATCTGGCGTGAGCTGTTTGAAGCCCAGCGAAACGCGCTGTTTCTCTTTGTCGTACTTGAGTACCTTGACCTGAATCTGATCGCCGACGTTGACCAGGTCTTTCGGATGAGTCAGCCTTCCCCACGACATATCAGTAATGTGGAGCAAACCGTCCAGCCCGCCCAGATCGACGAACGCGCCGTACTCAGTCAGGTTCTTCACCACGCCCGTGAGCACCGAACCTTCTTCCAGATGTTCCAGGGTCTTGGAGCGCTTTTCGTTCTGCTCGCCTTCGAGCAAATCCTTGCGCGAGACCACAATGTTGCCGCGCTTCTTGTTGAGCTTGATGACGGCGACTTCGACTGTCTGCCCCTTCATGCCGTCCAGATTGCGGATCGGTCGCAGGTCCACCTGCGAGCCCGGCAGGAAGGCATGAGCGCCCAGGATGTCGACCGTGAGGCCGCCTTTGATGCGGTCGATCACCACCGCCTTGATCGGCTTCTTTTCGTTGTATGCCTTCTCGATTTCTTCCCACGCATGAATGCGCTGCGCCTTCTGGTGCGAGAGGTTGATGTAGCCCTCCTCGGCCTCGCCCTTGTCGCGCATCACGTCGATTTCATCGCCGGGCTTGAACTTCGGCTTGCCCTCGTGATCGAGCACTTCCGCCAGCGGCAGCATGCCTTCTGACTTGGCGCCGATATCGACGACCACGTGCGTCCCGGTCAGCTTCAGCACCGTGCCCTTGATGACGCGATCTTCACTCACCGCCTCTTCGGCTTCGGTGGTGAAGTTCTCAAGCACAGAAGCGAAGTCCTCGCCGGCGGCGAACTTGTCGTCGGAAGCGGAGGCCGCGTGCGGCGTCTCGGTCGATACAGCGGTTTCGGCGGCAGCCTGATTCTGTTCGGGCTGGTGCTGGTCGGCCTGCTGTTCTGTCGCCGTCGGTTCGGCTTCAGTTGCGACAGCTGAGTTGGATTCGGAGTTGTGGGCGGTGGTCTCGTCGAACAAGGTTATGCCTCTCTGGTGACGGGATGCGGGGCCTGCTCTGCGGACTGCTGGATGAGCCGTTTGGTTGTGGTGGGCCCACCCTGGCGGGTGAGCTTGGACAATCCCAGCTGTCGGACGTTTTTACAGAGAACCCGCGTCCAATGGGAACTCCTCGACTATAGCAATGGCTCGCGAACAGTGTCAAACGCAAATCTGGCCTATGTTACAGGAAGGTTTCAGTGTTACGGTTTCCGAACAGAGCACCGATCTGCTACCCTGCCCTGCTATGGATTACCTCTGGACCCCGTGGCGCTACGCCTACGTCTCTTCCACGGAAAAGGCCGCTGGATGCGTGTTCTGCGAAGCTCCTAAGGAAAAGGACGACGCCAAGGTGCACATCGTCCATCGCGCCCAGCACTGCTTCGTCATCCTGAATGCCTATCCATACACGCCCGGCCACGTGATGATCGTCCCCTACGCGCATTTGGACGAACTACAGAAGCTGCCAGCCGATGCCGCCCACGAAATGATGGCCCTTTCGCAACGGATGGAGACTGTACTGCGCGAACTCTACAAGCCGGACGGCATCAATCTGGGGATGAACATCGGCAAAGCCGCGGGCGCCGGAATCGCGGGACATATTCATATGCACGTCCTGCCGCGCTGGGTCGCGGACGCGAACTTTGTGTCGGTGGTGGGCGAAACGCGGGTGCTGCCGGAGACGCTGGAGGTGACTTGGGGAAGAATGCGTGCAGCTCTGGGGAAGTAGCCGAAGGCACCCCACCTTTACTCCTGCGCCTTGTGACCTGGGCAGTACAACCTTCCTAAGGCGCAGTCGCCTGCGCGGTGGTCGCCTTCTTATCCTTGGAACTCTTCGTATGGGCGTTGTTGGGGCATTGCGCTGGAACGCCGCCGGCGCCCGTATGCGCCGGATGTGAGCACTCGGTGGCGTTCCGGAGTTTCTCGCCTGTGGCTTCGACGGCAGAATCGTTGCTCCCGGTATGCGTCTCGACCCACTTATCATATGCAATCCATACCTTCGGATCGTTGCTGTTAGCGTCACAACCATTTGCGTCTGTGTTCGCACAGACTTCGAAGGCGTAGACGGGATGAATTTCCCAGAGAGAACTGCGGAACGGAGCGCCATCCTGTGCAGTCCTCTTTAATCCCGCGCAGGGTTTGTGAGCGTTATCGAAAAACAACGGTCCGGTCACGCGAACCACGTTCTTTACTGGCGTTTTCATGTCGAGCTCTGACCACGTAGCGGGACGAAGATGCGGGCTCATTTCCGCCGTGACGCTGGAACATTCATCCTGGGTGCGGTCTCCAGTTGGGTCCAGCAATGGAATGTGAATGTCATTACTTGCGAAACCGGGTGTTTCGCAGTTCACGCTCTCCCCGGAGGGACAATCCGATACGTGCGCATCGAGCACCCATGCCTTCAGGCGGACTACGCTGCCTTCTCCGATCGATTGACGGTTCAGCTTGAAGAAACTGCGTAGAGCATCACGGCTGGCCAAATCCGTGACAACCCAGCCTTTCTGCTTTGAAAGAGCCTGCATCTGGCGAAGGGCGGCAAGATCGACATTTGTGACGACAGAACTGTCGGCGCAGAAGTTGTTTTTTGCTTCACTCTGCAAGACTTTGGCAGCGTTCGATGCGGCCGTCGCCTTGGGATCAGATGAGACCACGCCACAATTTCCGCAGGACCGGGCAGGATCGGGCTTCGTCGCGATCGCATCGAATGGCAATTTGCATGACGCAGGCAGCCTAAAGTTGTCCGTTTGGCCTAAAGCCGGCCAGACGCCCCAGACCACAGAAAGGACGCCTGCAAGAAGAAACAGTCTCCTGCCTTGGAGAGACATAGGACACCCCGCTAGATTGGATTGAGACTTGGGCCCCAGTGCCGGAAATTGTAGGCCGAGGCAGAAAAGTGTCAAGAGCAAAATTGAGCATTGTTACGAAGTCCGGAGGGAAGTGAGATTCTTCTAGCTAGCCAGCCGTTCCATCTCTTCCTCGTTAATCACCCCCACACCGAGTTCCTTCGCCTTGTCGAGCTTTGACCCGGCGTCGGCGCCGGCCACGACGTAGTCCGTCTTCTTGCTGACCGAGCCGGTGACTTTTCCGCCCGCGTCTTCAATCATCTTCTTGGCTTCGTCACGCGTGTGTTTCGCCAACGTGCCCGTAAGAACGAATGTCTTCCCAGCGAGCTTTGTGCCTCGTTCCTTCTTCTTGCCTTTGAACGCAAGCCCCGCCTCGCCGAGTCGCTCGACCAGTTTGCGATTGGCGGCATTGCTGAAGAATTCGACGACGCTCTCGGCGATGCGCGGGCCGACTTCGTTGACGTCCTGCAACTCTTCGACGCTGGCACTCGATAGCGCTTCCATCGATCCGAAATGTTCGGCGAGAAATTGCGCGGTGCGCTCGCCGACCATGCGGATGCCGAGGCCGTAGATCACCCGTTCCAGCGGCAGCTTCTTGGAATTTCCAATTTCGTCGAGAATGTTTTGCGCCGACTTGTCGCCCATGCGCTCCAGGCTGAGCAGGTTGTCTTTTGTCAGCTTGTAGATGTCAGCGACGTTCTTCACTAGTCCGCGCTCGGTGAGTTGCGTGACCAGAGCGTCGCCCATTCCGTCAATGTTCATCACCCCACGCGAAGCGAAATGCAGAATCGTCTCCCGCAGCTTCGCCGGACAATTCGCATTCACGCAACGATAGTCGACCTCCCCTTCAGTGCGCACAACCTTCGTGCCGCACACCGGGCACTTGTCCGGCATCTCAAATTCCCGCGTCCCCCGCGGATGATCCTTGTCGTCGATCACCTTCGCGACCTTGGGGATCACGTCCCCGCCGCGCTCCACCTGCACCCAATCGCCGATCTTCACTCCCAGCCGCTCGATCTCATCCATGTTGTGCAAAGTCGCATTGCGGACTGTCGTCCCACCGATCAACACCGGCGCCAGCATGGCGACGGGCGTGAGTTTTCCCGTCCGCCCGACCTGCACACGAATGTCTTCCAGCTTCGTGATCCCCGCCCGCGCCGCATACTTGTAAGCAATCGCCCATCGCGGAGCCTTGCCGGTGAAACCAAGTTCGTCCTGCAAGGCGGTGCGATCAACTTTCACCACGATGCCGTCAATCTCGTAAGGCAGCGAGTCCCGCTTCCCCTCCCACTCCTGAATGAACGCCCAGACTTCGTCCATCGACCCAACCAGCTTGCGGTTTTGATTGACTTTGAATCCGGCGGCGGCGAGCGCCGCCAGCGTTTTCGAATGCCGATCAAAATAGGTGCGGCCGTTTTCGAGCAGGATGTACGGGAAGAAATCCATGCGCCGCTCTGCTGTAACATTCGCATCCAGCTGGCGAACCGTCCCCGCCGTAAAATTGCGCGGATTGGCAAATGTCGGCAGCCCCTTCCGCTCGCGTTCTTCATTCACCTTCTTGAACGCTGCCGTGGGCATGAGCAATTCGCCACGCACTTCGAAGTCGACCGGAATCCCCGCCTTCTTGAGCCGCTCTTTCTGAATCGACAGCGGCACCGAGCGCACCGTGCGCACGTTGAGTGTGACGTCCTCCCCAACCGATCCATCGCCCCGAGTCACTCCCCGCACCAACCGGCCATCTTCATACACCAAGGCCAGCGACATGCCGTCGAGCTTCAGTTCGCAGACATACTCCACGTCGCTGCGGCCGCTGAGTTCGTGCACGCGCCGTTCCCAGTCGCGCAGCTCTTCTTCGTTATAGGTGTTGTCGAGCGACAGCATGGGCGAGGAATGCGGCGCCTTGACGAATCCCTCGCGCGGCTTGCCTCCCACACGCTGCGTAGGCGAATCCGGCGTCACCAGCGAAGGATCAGCGGCTTCCAAGTCCTTCAACTGCTGCATCAACTTGTCGAAGTCGGCATCGCTGATCTCAGGATTGTCGACAACGTAATACAGGTATTCGTGATGTCGAATCTTCTCGCGGAGCGCTTCAATCCTTCTTCCCACGTCCTTGGTCGGGGCAGGCATCGGCCAGATTATAGTCGTGGATTCGTTTGCGTAAAATCAGGTAGCACTCGGGGAGAAATAGAACGCAATGCAAATCCTTGAGACATCACGACTGATTCTGCGGGAATTCCGTCCAGACGATGCGGATGCTCTGACCCGCGTCCTCTCAGATCCCGAGACCATGCGCTTCTATCCATCTCCCTATGACCGCGACGGAGTCGAGAATTGGATCGCCCGCAACATCCGCCGCTACGCCAATGACGGCCACGGACTCTGGGCCATGATCCTGAAAGCAAGCGGCGAACTGATCGGCGACTGCGGCCTCACCGTGCAAAATGTGGATGGCGCGGGTGAGCTCGAGATCGGCTACCACGTGCGCCGCGATCTCTGGGGACAGGGCCTCGCCACCGAGGCGGCCCGCGCCTGCCGCGACTATGGCTTCGCTCGCCTGCCCGTCGAGCGCATCATTTCGCTCATCCGTCCTGAGAACCAGCCCTCACGCCGGGTTGCAGAGAAAAACGGCATGACCGTCTGGAAGGAAACGATCCGGAAAGATCTGCTGCACCTCGTCTATGCAATTCATCGAGAACAGCTCACGGAAAAGTGAAAGAGCGACTGTTGGTCGCCCGAGAGGTACCGCCTCGCTGCGCTTGGCGGGACGGCCGAGGCGGCCGTCCCCACACGAGTCCAGCCGGGGCTGGCACTCGCCAGCCCCAAAAAGCGCAATCGCCTTTACACCAGATCATCCAGCTTCAGCGCTTGAGCCCCGCCCTTCCACGACGCCTCAAACTGCTTCTGAACAAAGCCCGCGTCGTAGTCGCGCTTCTGCTGCAGCAAAGCCTGACGCAATCCCCACAGCGAGCGAGGATTTCGCGGATTGCGATCCAGATCCTCACGGAAAACCTTCTCCGCGCCCGTTACGTCCCCGGTCATCAGCAAGGCTCCTCCAAGATTTTCGCGTACTGGATAGAACCAGTCGGGTGGCTCGCCGTACTTGAGCGTGTCCTGAATGGCGACGGCATCGCGCAGCATGGCGATCGCGCCGTTGTTGTCTTTCTTGGCCATGGCAATCTTCGCGCCCACGACATCCTTCGCGATCTTCATAATGTCCTTCGCCTTATTGTTGATCGGCATCTGGAAGATGACGTCGGGCGGCGTGGCCTCCTCGGCATCGGACACAATCTTGTACTCCGCCTCGGCTTCCGCCATTTTTCCAGTCCCGGCTAGGGCAAGCCCGCGGCCGAAATGCCAGAAAACCGTCGCCGTCTTCATAGAAGGATCTGGCGCCAGCATTTTCAAAATTTCGCTCCAGTGATGGAAGCGAATCTCCACCGCCACCGGAATGGTCATAAATCCTTCCAGCGGCGGCATGTCTTTCACGTGCGGGCCCACGTTCGCCACCAGCAGGTCGGCATTCTTCCGTGCCTCCGCATAGCGGCCATTCATCGCGCCGCACATGGCGACGAAATGCAGGTTGTGGCTGTAGTACATCATCGGATAGATGCCCTGCGCGCCGGTCGCCTTGATATACGCGCGATCAACCGAAGCCGCCTGCTCGTTCGTCTTAACCGCCGCATCGTAGTCCCCGGTGCGAATGTAAATGTGTGCGGGCATGTGTACGATGTGTCCCGCCCCAGGTGCCAGCGCGGCGAGCTTGTTCGCCTCCGCCAGCGCTCGCTCGGGATTATTCGAGGCCTCCACCGCATGGATGTAGTAGTGGATCGCTCCCAGATGGTTGGGGTCGCGTTTCATCACCGACTCCAGTGTCGCTACGATTTCGTCCGTACCGACCTCCGGCGTGCCATCCTGATGCCAAAGCCCCCAGGGATGCAGGTTCATGCCCGCCTCCGCAAACAGTGTGGCGGCGTCCAAATCGTCGGGAAACTCGGCCGAGACTTGCCGCATGGCGTCGTGATATTCCTCGGCAGCTTTCTTGAGATCGGAATTCGGGTCCGCCGGAAAGCGGCTCGCCATCGCCTGGATGTAGGCTTGCTCACTGGGAGACGCTCCCGCAGACAAATCAACCGCCTTCTGCACCGCGTCATGCGCATGCTTGTAACGGTCGGGATCGGCAGGATCGTTGTAGTTCGGCCCCACCGCCTCAGCGACGCCCCAGTAGGCCATCGCCAGCTTGGGATCGAGTTCCGCGGCGTGCTGAAACGACCGCGCCGCCTCGTCATGGTTAAATGCGTAAACAAGCCGCAGCCCCTGGTCAAAGAACTGCTGCGCCTGCGGGTTATGCGTGGAAACTGGATGATGGAGATCTCCCAACCCCGTCACCAACGTGACCGGGCGGGTCTGCATGTGGGAGGCATGATCTTGCGCCGTCGCGCCCAGGCAGAGCAAAGCACCGCACAGCACTTGCGCCAGAGTTTTCATCTGGTCCACCTCCTGAGTTCAATTGGAATTCGCGAGCCCCAAAACAACGAGAAACTGCTGTGGAAAAAACGCCCCTTGTAAGTGCGGCTAGATTATGCCAAATTAGTCGTCTTGCCAAGTCGTTCGCAAGCAAACCATGGCGAAAGCCCCTGCCCCTGCCTCGTCGGATGCGGCCGGAAAGTACTACGCTGGGCAAGTCCCCCCAGTTGCGCTGCTCAACGCGTTCAACACTAACAACCGCATCAATCATTACCTGATTGACAATCTTCCGCCCGCGGCCTGGAAGGCAAAACCGGCAGACACCAAGGGTCGCACCATTGCCGCGATCATAGCGCACATGCACAACGTGCGCGTGATGTGGCTGAAAGCCACCAAGGCCGAAGAGATCCCCACGCAACTGGATCGCACCACGGTGACTCCAGCGCAGGCTTTGCACGCTCTCGAAAGTAGCCGCCACGCTCTGAGTGTGATCATGAACCGCGCCATGGCCAGCGATGGCCGCATCAAGGGCTTTCGCCCCGATGTAGCCGGATTTCTTGGCTATCTGATCGCACACGACGCCCACCATCGCGGGCAGATCACCATGCTCGCCCGCCAGCTCGGCCATCCCCTCCCTCAGAAAGTCATGTTCGGCATGTGGGAGTGGGGCTCGCGCTGAAGGGTTTCGCTTTGCCGTCTAGCGCCTCAGGTACAATCCACTTTCGATCAGCCTATGCGCAAGGCGGCGTTGCTCTACAACCCGGATTCCGGCGGCAGCAAGCAACGCCGGCGGGAATTGGAATCGGCACTCGCGGTGCTGAGGGGCGGGGGCGTCGAAGCAGATCTCGTTCCCACGCAGTCCCGGGATCACGCTGGCGAAGAGACTAGGCAAGCTGTCGCTTCGGGCTGCGACACCATTTTCGCCTGCGGTGGCGACGGCACCATTCACAACATCGCTCAGGTGCTCGCGACTTCGCCAGTCGCGCTTGCTATTCTGCCGATGGGAACCGCTAATGCCCTGGCACACGACCTCGGCCTTCCTCTCAACGTAATCGCGGCGGCGCGGGCCGCCCTGCATTTCGCACCTCGCCGCGTCGCGCTCGGGTGCGTGAAATACGCGGACCTCCAAGGACATCCCGGCACTCGTTATTTCGTCGCCGCCGCAGGTGTCGGCGTCGACGCCCATCTTTTCTACAAACTCCACAGCGGAGCCAAGCAGCGCATGGGCATGGCCGCGTACTACGCCAAGGCGTGGAACCTGTGGTTCACCTATCCCATGACTCGATTTGCCGCCGCGTACGCTGAAACCGGCTCGGACGAACTCAAGCGCGCTGACGTGACCGAACTGATGGCCGTCCGCATTCGCAATTTCGGCGGAGTAGTGCAGGAACTGGCTCCGGGAGCCTCACTCGACCGTGACGACATGCGTCTGGTCTCCTGCCGCACCGCCAGCCGCCTCGCGTATCTCGCTTATGTAACCCGCTGCCTGCTGCGCGTCCGCTGGACCATCCCCGGCATCGACCTTGCTTACAGCAAGAAAGTGTCGTGTGATTACCAGCCGCCCTCTTCTGCCACGTCGCAAGAGCAGCCTAAGATCTATGTCGAGGCAGACGGCGAACTCCTCGGCACGCTCCCGGCAGAAATCACAGTCGTCCCGGACGCCCTGACCCTGTTGGCGCCATCCCGCTGAGCCGCAGTTCGCCAAGCCGCCTGCTCCCCCGAATTACTTTGCGTCCTCACACGGATTCCCGCGTCAAACTAACTTCGCTGAGTCGGACCGATTCATCGCAGGTGGCGCATATCGGCCCAGTGAAATAGAATTCCTCGAACCAATTGGAACCCATCACTCATTTCCTGACCGGCGCGTGCTTGGGTCGCGCCGGACTCAATCGCAAGACAGCGCTAGCCACGCTCACACTCACGCTTGCGGCGGAGGCTCCTGACCTAGACGTTTTCGCAGGCTTCTGGGGACGGACCTTCGGCTTCGCCCACCATCGCGGCTTCACCCACTCATTTCTCGGGATCTTGCTCGATGCTGCCGTTGTGATCGCCTTCGTCTATCTGATCTGGCGCATGCGTGGCCGCAAGACAAAAGATCCCAACCTGCCGCCGCGCTGGGGCCTGCTCTACTTCTATGCCTGCCTCGCTGGGCTGAGCCACATCCTTCTCGATTTCACCAACAACTACGGCGTGCGCCCGTTCTGGCCGTTTTCGGAAAGATGGTATTCCTGGGACATCGTCTTCATCGTCGAGCCTGTGATGCTCGCGTTCCTGTTTCTCGGACTAGTTGTGTCGGGCTTGTTCGCATTGATCGACAAGGAAATCGGCGCCCGCCACCGTGGCCCTCGCGGTCGCCTCGCCGCCATCCTCGCGCTCGCCGGTGTTGTCCTGATGTGGGGTCTGCGCGACTACGAACACCGCCGCGCCATCAACGCGCTCGAATCGCGCACCTACGACGGCGCCGATCCTTTGCGAGTCTCGGCATATCCCCAGTGGATCGATCCTTTTTACTGGTACGGAGTGGTGGAAACGCCCACCTTCTTCGCCCTCGCCCCGGTAAGTTCTCTGGGACCGGAGGTCGATCCCGAGGGCCGCCTCGAAATTCGCTATAAGCCCGAAGAAACTCCCGTCACTCTGGCCGCGAAAAAGTCTTACGCGGGGCGTGTATTTCTGGATTGGGCGCAATATCCCATCACCGAAACCGAAACGCTCGATCCCCCGCGGGAAGGCTACATCGTGTATTTCCAGGACCTGCGCTTCGTTGGGATCCCGAGTTCTATGGCTGGGCAACGGGGGCGCGGCCCTCTGGGCAGAGCCGTACAACTCGACAAAAACTTGCACGTGGTCGGCGACGTCTTCGGTTCCGGAAAGGACCAGGTAGTCATACCCGAACCCGGCTCGCACGGCAATTGACGGCCGGGTCGAACAACGCAGGCTACTTCTCGGAGTTCCCATGCAACCGGACGAACGCGCTCGACGCAGATTCCTCACGGCCGCGACCGCTGGCCTCGCAGGTGGCGCGCTGGTCGCGCTGCCGGGAAACAGCTTCGCCTTAGAAACCGCAGCCAGCGCCACAAGCCCGGTCTACAACGTCACGGCGTTCGGAGCGCAAGGCGACGGCAAAGGACTCGACAGCCCGGCGATCAACAAAGCCATCGAGACGGCAGCCGCGGCCGGCGGAGGAACCGTCTGCCTTCCCGCCGGAACTTACCGTTGTTACTCCATCCACCTTCAAAGCAAGATCGCTCTCTATCTTGCCCCCGGATCCATCCTGCTAGCCTCGGATCCTCCAGAAGAAGGCGCCACCGGATACGACTTGCCCGAATCCAACCAGCCCTGGGAGAACTACCAGGACTTCGGCCACAATCACTGGCACAACAGCCTGATCTGGGGTGAAAATCTGAACGATGTTTCGATTTCCGGCCCCGGACTCATCTGGGGCAAAGGTCTGAGCCGCGGGTGGGGCGCCGGTCCCAGAGCCGAGCAGCCCGGCGTCGCCAACAAGGCGATCGCTCTCAAGAACTGCCGCAACGTCCTGTTGCGCGATTTCTCCATCCTTCACGGCGGCCACTTCGGCATTCTGGCCACCGGAGTCGACAACCTCACCGTCGACAATCTGAAGATCGACACCAACCGCGACGGCATTGACATCGATTGCTGCCGCAACGTGCGCGTCTCCAACTGCAGCGTCAACTCGCCCTGGGATGACGGAATCTGTCTGAAGAGTTCCTTCGCCCTCGGCTACGCCCGCGCCACCGAAATGGTCACCATCAGCGATTGCCTCGTGACCGGCAGCTACCAGGAAGGCACGCTGCTCGATGCCACCTGCAGGCCGTTTCCCGCAGACGAAAAAGTGTGGCGCACCGGTCGCATTAAGTTCGGAACCGAGTCGAACGGCGGATTCAAGAACATCACCGTCTCCAACTGCGTTTTCGAAGGCTGCCACGGCTTCGCCATCGAAAGCGTCGATGGCGCCGTGATTGAAGACGTCTCCATCACCAACATCACCATGCGCGACATCCTGGCGGCGCCAATCTTCGTGCGTCTCGGCTCTCGCATGCGCGGACCTTCCGGCGTTCCGGTGGGCGTGATTCGCCGCCTTCTCATCAGCAACATCACTTGTTTGAATGCAGCCGCGCCGCCCATCTGCTCCATCATCACCGGGATCCCCGGCCATCCCATCGAAGATCTGAAGCTGAGCGACATCGCCATCCTCCATCAGGGCGGAGGCACCCGCTCCGACGCCACGCTCCAACTTCCGGAGAAAGAGAGCGACTATCCCGAACCCACCATGTTCGGCACCACGCCGGCTCATGGCTTCTTCCTTCGCCATGTGAAGGGAATCGAGATGAGCGGAATCAAGATCGACTACACCAACCCGGACGCTCGCCCCGCATTCGCGCTTCACGACGTGCATGACGCGGACCTCCGCCACATCAAGATGCCGGCCACTCCGGGCGTGCCCGCCTTCGTTCTGAACGACGTGACTAGCTTCAGCGTTTTCCGCAGCAAGCCCGTCCCTGATACAGACCTGAAAGCTGCAGAGCACGAGGAAATCTAGACTATGTGGGGACAGCCGCCCTCGGCTGTCCATCGAGCGAAGCTCGACGGCTGACTCACGATCGAAAACGCTCGTCCCTTGACGTGCACCCTCTCCAGCGCCCAGAATAAGATCTCGTCTCCGAGGTGAATCATGCTGGCATTCGTATTCGTTCTCTTCGCCGTCGCGTTCCGGTTCATCCCCCATCCCATGGGCTTCACGCCGGTCGGCGCAGCTCTTCTGTTCTTCGGCGCGCGTGCACCGCGCAGCCGCATGTGGGTGCCGCTCGCGATCCTCGCCGGATCCGACGTCATCCTCACCACCTTGGTCTATCGCTATCCCTTCACCTGGGACCACTTCGTAACCTGGGCGTGGTATGCCGCTATGCTTTGGCTTGGCACCAACCTCAAGCAGAACGCCGGCGCTTTCCGCATTCTGGGCGCGGCCCTCGCTGGCTCCGTCTCTTTCTTCCTGATTAGCAACTTCGCAGTCTGGGCCGCCTGGGGCGACATGTACCCCCGCACCTTCGCCGGCCTGATGACCTGCTACGATGCCGGCCTGCCCTTTTTCCGCCGCGCCATCGAAGGTGACCTGCTCTTCACTTCCGCTATGTTCAGCGTTCCGGTCCTGCTGCACGCCCTTGCTGGATGGCTGCACAAGTCTGGCGACCACAGCGCAGCCGCTTAAGAACCGCGATGCCCGTGTGGGGATGGATCTTTGACCCGTTCTCGCCGCGACGCCTTCCGTCGCGGCTGCCGGCCTCACCGAGACGCTTGCGAGATATCCAAACGTCCGGAGTTCCTTCGCTTTAGGCTTCTGCTTCCGCCCTGGTCGCGAACCCAACTCGCCCTGCCTCGCCTTTCTGAAGCCTTGAAAGCAGTGCATCGCCAGCGTATTCTTTCGCGTTGGCATTTCAGAAAACACAGTTACTGAAATTCGACGCTTCAAGTAGATACTTACGCTTTTCGTTGCAGTAGCCAACACCGGGGACTAGGGCCGAGTTCGCGAGACGGGGGTGACGTGCGGCGTGCCTGTAGATCTGTCGGCGGATTGGTGCTGCTTTCAGCTGCTCTGTTTCTCGTGCCTGCCTCGAGAGCACAACGTTACACCTTCAAGAATTATGTAGAAGGCCTCGGTAACCTCAGCGTCAAATCCCTTTACCAGGACTCGCAGGGTTTCCTGTGGGTGGGTACGTTTGGTGGACTCTTCCGATACGACGGCCTCCGCTTCGACGAGTTCGGCCCGAAGGACGGACTGACCGTACCCATCATCGAGGATATCAATCAGGACTCGGCAGGCCGGTTGTGGATCGCAAGTACAAACGGCCTGTTCGTCCGAACCGGTCAGCGCTTCCAAGAGGTACTCGTCGACGGCAAACCTTTTTCCATAAGCGTCGGCCTACACTTCGCATCCCTTCCTGACGGCACCTTGATCGTTTCTGAGGTTCGTGGGGTATACACCGTTCGTCCCTCCAAGAACGCCCTGACTTGGCAGGTGAGCACTTTTCTCCCAGCAAACCTGATCGACGAGGATACTTCCGCACCTCACGGTGTTGTCGCGGGACCCGATGGCTCGATCTGGTTCGGCTGCGGCCTCGGCCTTTGCCGGTATCAAAACTCTTCCCTGACAAAATGGAACGACCGGAATGGTTTGCCAAAAGCCATGTGGGAGTACTTGCTATTCGACCACGAAGGCCAGCTGTGGATACGAGGGAAGGGCCACATTGCCGTCCTGAAACAGGGTGCGACTCGGTTTGAGGCGCGTGATATCCCCGGTGCGCCGCCGAGCCTCGAGTTCCGTACGCTCGCGCTTGACGCCCTTGGTCGCATTCTCGCTCCCTGCGATAACAAGCTCGCTCGTTACGAAGGTGGCCAGTGGAAGCTCTTATCGGAAGCGAACGGATTGGGAGGTGAGACCGTCACCACGGCGATAACGGATCGCGAAGGATCCGTATGGATCGGCATCCTCGGCCGCGGACTGCAAAGATGGCTGGGCTACGACGATTGGGAGCACTGGACAAAAGCTGAGGGCCTCCACAGCAATATCGTGTGGGACGTCCTCCGCGACCACACTGGACGGCTCTGGGTTGGGGATGACAAGGGCGTCTCGACAATGATGCCCGGGTCTCGGGAACTCCATCCCTGGAGCGCACCCGGAAACACGATGGAAGGGTTTACGGCCCTCGCTGAGTCGAAGGATGGCTTCGTCTGGCTCGGCTTTCGAAATCGGGGTGTCATCAGCGTCGACACGGTCACGCTTGCAACCCAGCATTTCCCCAGCGCTGACGTCTCACGCATCTTTGTGGATTCACACGACCGCGTTTGGCTCGCTACGATGGGTGGGCTGTTTGTCAGCGATCCGGCTCCTGGTGTGGGAAGAAACCGTACGCCTTTTTACAGAATTCACGACAGTGCCTTGCCGGCGGGTGGCACTGAGGGCAACGTCGAGGATCTTACCGAAACTCCCGACCACAGGTTGTGGGCCGCTTGCGATAACGGGCTGGTCACCTTCGGCCCCGACGGCTGGACGCGCGTCGATCTTGACTGGAAAAGCCTCGCCACGAAAACCCTGTTGGACGTCGGCTCCGATCCTGCGGGCAACGTTTGGCTGGACGGCTACTTTTCTGGTGTAGTACGACTCAGCCTGAAAGGTTCCCAGATTGTCCGTTCCGATCGCTTTCAGAGGCCGACCGTGGTTTCTGACCGCTTCGTCATCCTGGCTTCGGATCACCGCGGTTGGGTGTGGCTCGGAGGAGACCGCGGCGTCGACGTTTTCGACGGGCAACACTGGCGCAGATACACGCAGGACGACGGCCTGGTCTGGAACGATACCGCTGAAAGATCCTTCTGGGCCGACGCGGATGGCGGCGTTTGGATTGGTACCGGCGGCGGCCTTTCCCATTTCACTCCGCACGGATTCGGCGCGCTTCCTCCTCCCGCGCCTGTGCTCGAGTCGACTCGCTTCGGCGCGGTGGATATCGGCAACGGGGCGAGTGTTCCCTGGCGCAACGATCCCCTGACTTTCGAATTGGCTTCGCTTACCTTCCGCAATGAGAACGCCATCCGCTTTCGCTACCGGCTAACAGGCTACGAACAAGAGTGGACCGATACCTCAGAGCATGAGGTGCGTTACCCGCAGCTCCCACCTGGCTCTTACCGATTCGAGGCTCTCAGTATCTCCGGAAGCGATGGTACGGTTTCGCCTGTGTCCACGTTTTCGTTCCGCATCCTGCCACCTTGGTGGAAAACTCGCGCCTTCTACGGCTTGTCCTGCTTGCTCGCGATGGCTTTGTTGGCCGTCGCCTGGCGCTGGAGTCAACGGCGTATCCTTGCGCGCCAGACTGAGGAGCGCACACGCCGGGCCGCTCTCTACGCGCGCAATCTGATCGAAGCCAGCCTGGACCCACTGGTGACCATCAGCCGTGAAGGCAAGATCACCGACGTCAATCAGGCCACCGAGATCATCACCGGCGTCAAGCGCGAGGCGCTGATCGGCAGCGACTTCTCGGAGTACTTCACCGATCCCAACAAGGCCCGCGACGTCTACCAGCAGGTTTTCGCTGCCAGCAAGGTTCGAGACTATCCCCTCGCCCTGCGCAACGCCTCCGGCGGCGTGACGGAAGTGCTCTACAACGCCAGCGTTTTCAGAAATGAAGCCGGAGAAGTGGAGGGCGTGTTCGCCGCTGCGCGCGACATCACCGAACGCAAACAACTCGAGGATCAGCTCCTTCAGTCGCAAAAACTGGAAGCCATCGGCCAACTCGCTGGCGGCGTCGCACACGACTTCAACAACATCATGGGTGTCATCCTCGGGTATGCCGAACTGGCGCAGGGCCGGGTGGTCCCCGAGACCGCAATTGCGATGCATCTTAGCCACATCCGAAGTGCCGCCGAGCGCGCTGCAGCTCTCACCAGGCAGCTATTGGCCTTCAGCCGCAAGCAGTTCTTGCAGCCGGAAGTAATAAATCTAAACAGTATCGTCGTGGAACTGGCCAAGATGCTGGGCCGCTTGGTGGGAGAGAACATCGAGATCATCCTCCAGACCTCCGATGACCTGGGCAGCGTTAAGGCCGATCCGGTACAGATCCAGCAGGTACTGATCAACTTGGCGGTTAATGCCCGCGACGCCATGCCGAACGGCGGGAAACTGGTGATCGCTACTGCCAACGCCGAATTCGACGCCCTTTCCGGTCGTCTTCTCTCGCCCGCCCCGCTCGGCAACTACGTCATGGTCTCTGTCTCCGACACCGGCATTGGCATGAACGAAGAGACTCGCTCCCACATCTTCGAGCCGTTCTTCAGCACAAAAGGACTCGGCAAAGGCACGGGCCTGGGACTATCGATCATCTACGGAATCGTGAAACAGAGTAACGGTTACATCTGGGCACAGAGCGAACCTAATAGGGGATCGACCTTTAAGATCTGCCTGCCGCGAGTGAACCAGCCCTCCGAACCGGCAATTCACGAGCCCCACATCGTTCCGGTCGTGTCAACAGCGACGGGGACCATCCTGCTCGTGGAAGACGAGGTCCTGCTCGCCGACATGGCGCGCGAAGTTCTCGAAGAAAGTGGCTTCCGGATCTTGCACGCTTCCAGCGGAGAAGAAGCGCTCGATTTGGCGGAGGACTTCCAAGGCAAGATCGATCTGCTGCTCACCGATGTCGTCTTGCGCACGGGCATGGACGGAACGATACTCGCCCGACGGTTGCGTGCTTCACGGCCCGACTTGAAGGTGATCTACATGTCCGGCTACAACGACGTCTTGACGTCCTTCAGCGGCAAGCTGGACCCCGGCGCAACTCTGATCGAGAAGCCATTCACCATGGGCACCCTCCGAGCCAGGGTTCGCGAAATTCTCAGCGGTCCCTCGTAACCGCGCGGTCACTGCACGCCAAGGGTCAGATCCCCAGACGTCGAACTTTGCCCGCCCGCCTCGCGGGACACCAATAAGCGACAACTACCGCTTGGGTTGTGGCTGATGATCCTTATGACCGGTGGTCTGATGCCTCTGCACGTCGCCCGTCCCGCCCGCGCCGTCGCCGCAGCGCCACCCACACGCAAACTCCCGCGACCATCACCGCCACTACCCAAATCCAATGCCGCTTGAACACTCCGCCGAGGAGTCCCACGATCTGCGGGCCGAACCAAAGCACCAGCAGCGACAGCACTCCAAACCGTACAAATCTTCCCAGGAAAATTGCCACCAGGAAGTCGCGAAACCGCATCTCAAACACCGCCGCACCCAGCACGAAGATCTTGAATGGCAGGGGCGGCGGCAACATCCCAGGAAACATTAGCGCCCAGAATTCGTGCTGCTCAAACGATTGGTGAATCTTCTGGAAGCGCTCTTCCGATATCCGCTTACGCAGCACCTTCTCCCCGCCGAGGTACCCGACGATGTACAGCGGAATGCTCCCCAATGCCGATCCCAGCGACGCCATCGCGATGTAGAGCAGAAGCCGCCTGCGATCCTGATACACGTACGTCGCGACGACAAAATCCACAGGCATGCCCAACAGTGCACTATCGGCAAAAGTGATCACAAATACGCCCCAGATCCCGAGCACTTTGAGCAGCCCCAGGATCCACGCCGAATAGCGCGCCAGAATGTGTCCAATCGTTTTCAAGGAGACCAGTTAGTGTACGTGATGGAAGAGCCAAGCGTCAGTCGGGATGCATTCGGCCCGATGCCCGTGGAGGGACGGACGCCTCGTCCGTCCAGGCCGCGACGACTTCCGTCGCGGCTGCTGCTCCCGCACTCAATGCCATCACTCCTGCTATCATCGCTACCTCCGGAACCAACCCCATGCGCAAGCTGATTCTCCTCCTCTCTCTGTTCGCGGCAACAACGCTCTCCGCCCAACAATACGATCTCGTCCTCGAAGGCGGTCGCGTCATGGACCCCGAAACCGCCTTCGACGCCGTCCGCAACGTCGGCATCCGCGACGGAAAAATCGCCCGCATTTCCGCCGAACCGCTATCCGGTCGCCGCATCATCCACGCCGCCGGCCTCGTCGTCGCTCCCGGATTCATCGACCTGCACCAGCATGGCCAGGAGCCCGCCAGCCAGCTCGTCAAGGCATTCGACGGAGTCACGACGGCGCTGGAAATGGAAATCGGGGCTCCCGATGTCGCTCAATTTCTGAGAACTAAAGAAGGACACTCGCTGATCCACTACGGAACCACCGCCAGCCACGCCGCGGCGCGAGCGCTGGTCTTCGGCGCGCCCTTGCCCCCCTACGTTTTGGACCCCCACGCCGGTATCCCCGAAATTCTGCCCAAGAGCGGCCCCGCCACCAACCAGCCCGCTACCCCCGAACAGATCAGCCAAATTCAGCGGCGTCTGCGCGATGAACTCGACGCGGGTGCCCTCGGCATCGGCATGGGAATTCAATACACTCCCGGCGCAACCCGGCTTGAGATCATCGACATGTTTCGCGTCGCCGCCGAGCGCAAGCTGCCGGTCTACACCCACATGCGCAGCTTCGGCCGCGTGGAACCCGGCTCCGCCATAGAATCAGTCGAGGAAGTCATCGGTGCTGCGGCTATCACTGGCGCGCCTCTGCATATTGTTCACATCAACAGCACCTGCCTGCTCGACTCACTCGAATGTCTGTCTCTGGTCGAAGGAGCCCGCGCCCGCGGCCTCGACGTAACCACCGAAGCTTATCCCTACATCGCCGGCATGACCGCGATCAATTCCGCCCTGTTCAATCCCGGCTGGCGCGAGAAACTGGGCATCGACTACAGCAATCTAGTCCTTCCCGACACAGGCGAGCACCTCACCAAGGAGCACTTCGAAGAGTTACACAATTCGAGCACACAACAATCGGTATTGGTGTTCGCCAACACGCAGGAAACCGTAGACGCCGTCATCCCCAACCCGCTGATCATGATCGCCAGCGACGGAGCCCCGGGACATCCGCGCAACGCCGGCACCTACTCGCGCGTCCTGGCGCAATACGTCCGTGAGAAAAAAGCGCTCACCTTGATGGAAGCCCTTCGCAAAATGACTCTCATGCCCGCGCAAATGCTGGAGCGCTCCACTCCCGCCGCGCGCCACAAAGGACGCCTACAGGAAGGCGCCGACGCCGATATCGTAGTCTTCGATCCGCAAACCATCACCGACCGCTCCACCTTCGCCAAGCCCATGGAACCCAGCGTAGGCGTGCACTATCTGTTGGTCGGAGGAACGGTGCTCATCGACAACGGCAAGGTAGTCCCCAACGTCTTCCCCGGCCACGCCCTGCTGGGACCAGGAAAAGCTCACTGACTAGGATCGGGCCTGGACAATTCGACACCGTGTCGGAAACGGCTCGAGATTGTGTGGGGACGGGTCTCTGACCCGTCCAGGCCGCGACGGGGTTGGTCGCGGCGTCGTACTCTGTTCGGGCTACCTGCGTTCCGTCATCCCGCGATGCAACTCATGTGAGGGGTCGCGGCGGCCGTGCACAAAAAGAATCTGATCAAGTGGAACCACTCGCGCCGAATGGTCCCCTGCATCGAAGCCATCGAGCAGCGCGTTGTGATGAGCGATAATCTGCTCAAACCGGAGCCCGCCGGAATCGGCCGTCATGTGCCCGTCGGCCACTAGGGTCACGTCGTAGCCTAGGCTAACGGCTCTCCGCACAGAAGTGTCAATGCAGTATTGCGTCATGCAGCCGGCAACAATCAGCCTGCCGATCTTGTGCGATTCAAGTTCGGCGGCCAGCGAAGTCTCGAAGAATGCGTCACAAGCCGTCTTATGAATCACCGGCTCGCCCACCGCGGGTGTGATCTCCGGTCGAAGCTGCCAACCGGACGACCCTCGCTCGAGGCGGTGGTTGCTCGGCCCGTCATGTTGGACAAACAACACAGGAGTCCCGCAGTTCCGAGCCCGCCCGACCAGCATTGCAATTCTGGTAACTACCGCGTCTAGCGCGGCATCAGTCTCAACGCGCCGCGCCATGCTCGGAAAGTTGAGAAGGTCATTTTGGACGTCGATGATAACGACCGCATCGTTGGCCATGCTACGTCCTTCGTCCACTCTAGCTGTGCTCGGTCTTCCCGCTCAGCAACTCAATCGCGTGCGGCACCAGTCCAACTACAGCTTCCAGCGACTCCACTGCCCCCGCCGGACTCCCCGGTAAATTAAGAATCAAAGCCCGCCCCCGGACCCCGCACACTCCCCTGCTGAGCGCAGCAAACGGAGTCTTCTTGCTTCCCTCACTCCGCATCTTTTCCCCCACACCATCCAGCAGCCGATCACACACAGCCAGAGTCGCTTCCGGAGTAACATCGCGCGCAGCAATCCCGGTCCCACCGGTGGTCACCACGAATCGCACCTCGCGCGCCAGCCGAGTCAGCAGGTTCTGAATTTGTATGGGATCATCCGGAACAACTTCGCGCGCCGCGACGGTGAAATGAAGTTTCTGTAGAAGATCCGCCACCGCCGGCCCCGACCGATCTTCACGTTCCCCGCGAGCGCAGGAATCGCTAACCGTCACCACCGCCGCCGTGAGCTCTCGCGTCTCAGCCATCGAGGAGGACATCTTCCTCTTCATCCCTTCGTACCCGGGCGGTCGTCGCGGTCGGCGCGCTCTGCGGCGCAGGCATGGCCGCCTCGCCCGGAGATGGAGCAGTCGCTTCCGGGGCAGCCACAGCCTCCGCCTCCCCGCCGCCCTCGCGCGACGATTCATCGAGCAGCCGCAGCCCTTCCATCAATAGTCCCTGAGTGTTGAGCTGCGTAGTCTCTTTGTCCGTCTTGCCTTCGAAATCGAGCTGGAAATTTCCGCCGGTCCAGCGCAGCACTTTGAATACGGCCTCGTCGCCCACCAACGCTCCGTAAGTCGCGTGCTTCACCTGACCTTCTGCAAAAAAAACTTCGCACTTCTCGCCTTCATTGCTTAGCGAAAGCTGGCAGCTCTTGCGGCCCATTTCCAGCGACTGCATCAGGTCGATCACGTTCATCTGCGCCAGACTCCCGCGCACAACTCCGTCTGACGGCGCGGTCTTCGCCATCTTCTCCAGCGCAATGCGGTCGATCATGCGCTTGATGCGTCGCGTCGCATCCTTCAGGAAAAACGGCTTCTCCAGATAATCGTCGGCGGCGTCGGCGGGCGAGAGCCGCTCCGCGATGTCCGCCTTGCTCGCCATCAGCACACTCGAGAAATTCGCCGTCGCCGGACGGCTCTTCAGTTTCTCGACGAACTGTCGCCCATCCATCCCCGGCATGCGATAGTCGCACACGACCAGGTCCGGAACGTCGTCCACCGCCTTCAACAGCGCGTCCGCAGCATCGGTCCCCGTCGTTACCTGCGCGAGCGGCGCGAGCGCCTGCTGTAACATCGCGAGCACCATCGGATTGTCGTCCACCACCAGCAGCTTGACGTTGTTAGACATGAATTCGTTTACTTCGTCCGCCGGTACTCCCCGCTCTTCCCACCGCTCTTCCGTTCCAACACAATCTCCCGAATCTCAATTCCCTTGTCCATCCCTTTCAGCATGTCATAAGTGGTCAGGGCGGAGACGCTGACTGCCACCAGGGCCTCCATCTCGACGCCGGTTTCGGCGGTGGTGGTGACTTTGGAGGTAATGGCGACGCCATTCTCGCACAGGCGTACATCGACATCAACGTGGGCGAGGGGAAGTGGATGGCACATGGGGATCAGTTCCGACGTACGCTTGGCCGCCATGATGCCGGCGATGCGGGCCACTTCCAGCGGATCGCCTTTGGGGTTTTTCGGCAGAGCAGCGAGCACTTCGGGATTGATCACAACGAAGGCGCTAGCTTCGGCCTCGCGACTAGTTGCCGATTTACCGGAGACATCGACCATCCGGGCGCGCCCCGCGCCGTCATAATGGGAGAGTTTCTTCGGCATGCAGTAGCTCTATCTTACATGGACATGCGATTCGTAGAGACGTTGCTTGCAACGTCTTGCCTGCCCCAGGAATTACCGCATCACCACGGGCACCCACTCGCCTGCGGGAATGCGCTCCTGCTTCGGCAGAATGACGAGATAGCAGTTCGCGCGCGCCGTCGCTGCAATGTCGCCCGAACCCTGCCATGCCACCAGTTCGACCTCAGAGTTTTCAAACTCGCCGGAAAGCGTGGCAGGAAGAAACCTCGTGAGTCCCGTCTTGATACGAATCTCGGCCTTCAGGCGCGCGTGCAGGAATCTGATTTTCGTCGGCAACTGGCCTGCCAAGGCCTCAAGCATTGGCCGTACGAAGAGTTCGAACGTCACCATTGTGGACACGGGATTCCCTGGCAAGCCGAAGAAATAGGTGGCCGGCCCTGCGCCACACTTGCCGAATACCACTGGACGCCCGGGCTGGATTTTCGCACCGGTGAAAAAGAATTCGGCGTGCATTTCTGACAGCACCTGCTCTACCAGATCGTAACGGCCCATGGAGACTCCGCCCGTCAACAACAGCAAGTCCGATCTCAATCCCATCTCGATGAGTTGTCGGAGGGCCTGCGGCTCGTCGGGGGCGACCGGCAGCAGCACGGGCTGACCGCCGGCTCTCAGAATCTGCGCAGCAAGCGAATAGCTGTTCGAGTTGCGGATTTGGGTTGGGCCGGGAGTGGCGTCGACATCCACAATCTCGTCGCCCGTTGTCAGCACAGCGACTCGCGGGCGCTTGTACACTTGCAACCGTGATTTGCCCGCGGATGCGCTCAGGGCAATGGCGGCGTCGGTCAGGCGGAGTCCGCGATCGAGCAGAAGACTTCCCTGTCGCGCTTCAGCGCCGCGGGGAACAATGTTTTCTCCGAGTGAAATTCCCCTCGCAATCTCGACCCGTTCCCCGCGCCGCACTGTGTACTCGACCATCACCACGGCATCCGCGCCTGCGGGAACCGGCGCTCCCGTCATGATGGATGCGGTCTGTCCACTGCCGATGTTGGAAGGGATTCTGTCGAGTCTCTCGCCCGCTCTGATTTCACCAATCACGTCGAGAGTCGCAGGAAGTTGGGACAGGTCTGCGGAGCGCACGGCATAGCCATCGCGAGTCGATCGAGCAAACGGTGGAAAATCGCGATCCGCGAGCACAGATTCGGCCAGCACGCGGCCGGCAGCAGCGACCAGATCGACAGATTCCGTTCCGCCAGCCTGAACCTTGCTGCCCTGGATCAGCGCAGCTTGCTCCTCAACTACGCGGCAGGCGTCCTCAAAGCTCAAGACGGTGGAACTGAAGGGCGCAGCGGACATGCAGAGATGATACGACACGGAAAAAGCAAAGAGATTGCTCGCTTCGGTCGGAATGACAGAGGATGGAAGTAACCTCTCGGACCCGTGGAACGCTACCGCGCCAACTCTTGGCCTAGGACCGCCGGATTGCTGGCGAATGACAAGCCGGTTTCGAGATCGACGATCCGCTCCCGCACCAGTTCTGCGATTTCGCCGTCGAAATGCTGCATCCCTTCAGAAGTGCCAGCCTTCATGGCATCGAGCAGGGTCTTGTCCTCTCGCTCGCCTTTTTCGACGCATTCGCGCGTGCGAGCGTTGGCTTTCAGGATTTCGAATGCCGGAACGCGTCCGCTGCGATCCGCCTTCGCAATGAGCCTCTGGCAGATGATGTAGCGGAATGATTTCGCGAAACGCTCGCGCACCGACTGCTGCTCGGCCGGCGAAAACGAACTGACAATGCGCTCGACCGTCTTCGACGCATCCATCGTGTTCAAGCTGGAAAACACGAGGTGGCCGGTCTCGGCCGCCTCAAGCACGATTTCGATGGTCTCGCGGTCGCGCATTTCGCCCACCAGAATGACCTTGGGCGCTTGCCGCATCGCTGAACGAAGCGCGTGGGCAAAGCTCGGCGTGTCACTGTGGAGTTCTCGCTGATGAATCGTGGAGCACTTGTGGTTATGCAGGAACTCGATCGGATCTTCGATGGTGATGATGTGGTAGTACTTCTCGCGATTGATCAGATCCAGCAACACCGCCAACGTCGACGACTTACCGGAACCGGCGGCTCCGGTCACAAGCACGATCCCGTCTCGTAACTTGCTGACGTCGGACAGCTGTTGCGGCAGACGCAGCGACGCGAAATCCGGAATTGCGGTCGGAATCACCCGCATGACAACTGCGCAACTACCGCGCTGAATGAAAATGTTGACCCGGAACCGGGCCAGTCCCGGCAGCCCGAACGAGATGTCGCAGGCTCCATGTTCCCGCAAAGTCGTAATGGCCTGCTTGTTGTCGCCGATCAAGTCGGCTGCAAGGTGGCGTGTGTCGTCGGGCGTGAGCAGGGTGAATCCCGGCACCTGCACCGGAATCATCTGACCGTAAACCTGCACCTGCGGTGGACGCCCGGGAGAAAAAACCAGGTCGCTGATTTTTTCTGCGGCACGCAACATGGCGCTCAATAGAGCCGGAGTCGCGACTTTCCCGGTTCCAGAAAAGCCTTCTAACGCAACGGAGATTGGTGCAATGGTTGGTGCTGCCATTCGTCCTCGCACTCGGGAATCGCACGCACCACAGAAAGGGAAGAAAACTTCAGATAGTTAACTGTACCGCGCCGCGGGCCCAGCGCGAAGGACAGCAAGTGCATAGCCCTTCGTAACCTCCGAAGGCCCCCAAATAAAGACGAAGGGCGGCTGCTAGAGCCGCCCTTCACGCCGTCGTAAGTGGTTGTATCGGAAAGAGATCTACTTCTTTGGCGTCTTCTTCTTGTTGCCAAAACTGGTCTCGACCGAGCTTCCAATGCTGGTCAGCATCTGCTTGGCCGCGTCCGCAAAAGTGCCTGTAGGCTGCAGTTCCAGATACTTCTGGAACGCCTCAGCCGTTCCCGGGGGCGCGATCATCTTGTCGCCCTGAAGCGTGGCCTTGCCAATCAGGTTCACGCCCTTCCAGTAGTAGGCGTCGGCGCGGTTGGGATCGGCGGCAATCACCTTGTCGAAGGCCACAATCGCCTCGTCCACCTTGCCAGCATTGGTGTAGACCGCCCCGATGTTGAAATAGGACTGTCCCGCCGCAGTGGGATCGACCTGCGCAGCCAGTTCGTAGGTCTTGACCGCGTCATCGGTCTTGTGAGCTTTGTTCAGAGCATCGGCGAGGTTGTTGTAGTAGGCGGCTAGGTTCTTGGCGGCGTTGGGATCTTTGTCGTTGGCTACGCCTTTCTTGATATCCACCGCTTTCTGATAGGCCTCAACGGCCGAGTCCAGCCGCTTCTGCTTTTCCGCAGGATCCGTCTGCTTCGGCGCTGACAGCCGATAGTAGTCGCCCAGCTTGAACCAGATCAGATCGCGGGTCGGATCCATCTGGTTAGCGTCGTTGAGGGCCGCGATGGCGGTATCGAAGTCGCCGGCGTCGGCGGCGGTCTTAGCCGCATTCAATTTGTCGTTCAACGACTTGACAGTATTCGTTTCCTTCGCTTGCTTGGCCTGGGCTTCCTGCATCTGCTTCAACTGCTCGGGAGAAAGTCCCTGGCCCTTGGCGGCACTTTCCTGTTCCTTCTTGATGTCAAAGGGCAGGTCGTTCTCGTCAAGCTGAACCTGGAAGCCGTTGACGTGGTCCATCTCCTTGCCTGCCTTTTGGTCGTCGGCGTTCTTGTACAGCGTAACGTTGTACTTGCCGGCCGAGACCCCCAGCGAGAAATATTCCCCTTTCTTGTTGGTCTTAAGGGAGTATTTCTGACCATTGTCCAGGTTGGCCCAGACCACGATTCCGTCGACAATGGGATTGCCCTGAGCGTCCCTACAAACGCCCTTGACTGTGCCCGAAGCCTGGGCGAAGACCGCAGGGACACACAGCCCGATCGCCAGTATTACGAATAGAAGAATTGCGAAACGCTTTTTCATTTTGCCTCCCGGCAAATACGAGTTCTACAGGCTGACTCTGTCGATTGACAGACTCAACCGTCAAGAAAAATCAACGATCACCAAAATCTCTATCGTGCCGCGTACGGAATCGCGTCCTTGACTCCCGCCGCATCGAAGGCACGCAGGCGCAACGCGCAGCTGTCGCATACTCCGCAGGCCTGATCCTCGCGGCTGTAACATGACCAAGTTAAATCCAACGGCGCACCCAGTTCAAGGCCAAGCCGCACAATCTCACCTTTTCGCATCGCGATCAGCGGCGTGACAATTTCGATGAGGCCTTCCTTGGTGCCCGCCTTCACTACTTCGTTGAAGGCTTTGTAGTACGCGGGCCGGCAATCGGGATACCCGGAACTGTCTGGTTCGACAGCGCCAATGTACACCTTTTCCGCGCCCAGCACCTCTGCCCAACTCACAGCCACAGCAAGAAAATGGGCATTGCGGAATGGGACGTAGGTGACGGGGACACTGTGCCCGACCGCCTCAGCCCTGGGCACCGCAATCGTGTCGTCGGTGAGCGCCGACCCGCCAATGGCGCGCAGAGCGTCATTTCTCACCACGAGTTTCTCGTGAATGTTCAAGCGCTGGCAGATGGCGAAAAACGACTTCCGCTCGCGCTCCTCAGTGCGCTGCCCGTAGCTCACGTGGACCGCGGCTGCGTCATAGTCGCGCGCCGCCAAGGCTGCGCAAACGCAGGAATCCATGCCGCCGCTGAGCAGCACAACCGCGCGCCCTTTGGTTTGATTCGTCAATTCGGAATCAATCATTCCTATGGCGTGGCCGCCGTCACTGGCCAAACGTAGTTGACGGGCGCGTGATCGGCCAGCGCTCGCAAGGCCACGTCTCCGATCCGCCAGGCATACTGCTCGATGTATTTCACTTCCGCCTTCGCCTGATCTTCCCCGATATACGGATCCTCCGGATCGCGCTGCTGGATTGCGCGGTCGAGATCAATATAGTACGGTCGCCCGATATGCGCGTAACCCAGCAGTCCAGCCGGGGGCACGCGGGCTACCAGGTCGCAGCAGTCAACGTAGCGATGGTTGTCCAGTCGCTTCTTTTCCAGCGCTGCCACAAAATCCGCGTCCCCGACGCGCGGAGAACCGAATGTATAGAGCGACGCCGGAGTCCGCAGGCTCCCCGCCAGCGTCGCCATGGCCGCGCCCAGGCTATGCCCCGTGAACAGAAGTCTGTAGCCCCCGACCTGCTTGAGTTCCGCCTCGACTCCCTGCTCCCCGTTCCAAATCTCCAATAGCGCCTCGGCAAAACCGGTGTGCACCTTGCCGCCGGCTTGCCAGTCCTCGGGAATTGCGTTGAGGTCGTCGGAAATGTCGCTGGGATCGTCCGCATCAGTGCCACGAAACGCCAGGACCGCAACCTTTGCGTTTTCGTCAAGCGCCAGAAAGCCGTGCGAGCCGCGGCTGTTGGGACGCGTCGTGCTGTCGAAGAACTTGCAGTCAGTAAACCGGACGCGGCCCAGGATATTGTTGATCCGTGGCTGATCCAAGGCAAAGCTCGATTCCTGCCGGAAGTAGGCCAAGCGAGCCATTTCGACGCAGAGTGCCGCGTCGGACTGAGGCCGGCCATTGGGAAAGAATACGGCGCGCTTCGCAGGAGTATACAGATCATCTTTTTCCGCGCTGTATGGGATGTCCATGGTGACCTCCTGATCGAGCCGTGATTCAGCGCCGGGGTTCGCATCCAACAACCGCTACTCAAACGAAAACTGCCCGTCAGACTCCCTTCACCGCCGGGTCCCAAATGAACTTATGCAACTGCAATCCAAGGCGCGCGGGGACGTTGTCGGCAAGCATCCACTCGGCCAACTCCTGCGGATCGAGCAGGCAATGCGAGCTATCCCGTGCGCCGGTAGCGTCCTTGCGAAACGCTGGTGAAAAAAGAACGGCGTTCACACGCTCCGAGAGATTGTGCCGGTGGGTGAAGTCTCGGGCAAAATCGTAGTCGGCGCGGCTGCTCAGCACAAACTTGACCTCATCGCGAGCAGACAGCGTCTCCAGATTCTCCAGGCAAAACGTGTCCGCTTCGCCCGAGTTCGGGCACTTCACGTCAACGATCTTGATGACATCCGCCGGAACCCGCTCCAATGGCCTCTCTCCGCTGGTCTCAAGCAATACCGTATAACCACCGTTCAGCAGACGCTGCATGAGCGGCACAACTTCCCGCTCCTGCAGCATGGGTTCGCCTCCCGTAATCTCGACCAGGCCCCCGCCGGAACTCAGGCTCGAGACCTCGTCCAGCACTTCTTCGACTGCCATCTTGTGGCCGCCCTGGAACGTATACTCGCTGTCGCACCAGGAGCAACGCAGATTGCATCCCGTCAGCCGGACGAAGACACACGGCAGACCAGAGTGGGTCGACTCGCCCTGCAGCGACTTGTAGATTTCGGTGATCTGCATAAAAAACAGTTGTCGGCCACCAGCTGCCAGTCGCCAGTTTCAGGTTCCCGCTTGTTTCGACACCGACGCCAGAAGTCCGTTGAGAATGCGGCCGACCTCGGCACACGCCTCCAACAGTCTATTTGTGTGTTCCTTCCGCAAATAGCCGAGGTTTTCTGCTATTTGGAGTTGAGTCTCGACTTCCATAAGGAACCCCTTGCCTGACCGAGAAAATATCGGAATTCCCTTTCCGAGAGTCTGCCCTGCCCTTCGGCGATGTTGCTCGGAATGGAAACCGCAGCACGGCGAAGCTGAGAAGTGATACCAAACAGTTCATCTTTCGGGAATGTCGCGGTGGCCCGATAGATTGCGGTCACGAGCTCCATCGACTTCTGCCACGCAACGAGATCCTTGTAAGACCGTCCCAAGTGTCGGTTTCCTTGCCGCTGCCACTGGCAGCCGGCAACTGGCGGCTGGCAACTAGACTACTCGCTGTACTTCGCCGTAGTCGTATCGGTCTCAAACACCGTCACGTCCTTCACCCGCACCCGCCCACCGGTCACCTTCTGCAGCCGCGTATTCGACTCGTCGTAGAAATATTTCGCCAAATTCTCGGCCGAAGGATTAATCACTGTGAAGGGCTCGATGTCATTCATCATCTGGTGATCAAGCCGCTCAATCACGTGTTTCATCACTTCCCGCAGGTCCTTGAAATCGAGCAAGAGACCAGCCTTGTCCAGTTCGGCGCCGGCCAGGGTCACCCGGATCTTGTAGTTGTGCCCGTGCGGATTCTCGCACTTGCCCTTGTAATTGCGCAGGTAGTGGCCCGCGGCGAACGTATCTTCGACAGTAACTTCGAACATGGGTCCTCAACAGCACGGATAGCCAACTCAGGCCCGACCGCGCACTATGCCAAAACATTTATTGTATCGCGTACATGGCAGCGAAGAAGCCCTTGCCTCCATTCCCCGGCTCGCTGATGGCGGGCGACAGCAAATGAACCTCGCCGACGTGCGGGAATGCGGCTTGACGCCCTTCAATATTCCTTGCTATATTGTAAGGATATATATAAATAGTAAGGAGATTCGATGGCATCTGCAACGGTTACATCCAAGGGTCAAATTACCATCCCTGCCAAGGTTCGTGACGCTCTTGGCTTGGACCCGGGCGACCGAGTTGAGTTCGTCGAAATCGGGAAGAGGGAGTTCTCCATCGTGCCAGCCACAGGGTCGGTCCGTGAGCTGAAGGGATTTCTTAAAGGCAGGAGAACAAAACCCGTGTCTCTTGAAGAAATGGATCAGGCGATTGCGAAAGGCGCGTCGCGTTCTCGATGATCGGTTTGGATACAAATATCCTGGTCCGCTACGTTACTCAAGACCATGCGGCGCAATCCGCAGCGGCGGTGAGAGTCATGGAGTCACTGTCTTCTGAGTCGCCCGGATTTCTGTCCCTCGTGGTCATTGCGGAACTGGTTTGGGTGCTGCAGTTCTCCTACCGTTTCAAGAAGCACGAAATTGAGCACGTCGTTGAGAGATTGTTGCGGAGCAAGGAGTTGGTCGTTGAGCGGGCGGACATCGTCTCCCAGGCGTTGCGCACGTTTCGCGTCAGCCGTGCAAATTTCGCCGATTGCCTGATCGAGCGCTGCGGCCGTGCGGCCGAGTGCCAGTATGTTCTCACGTTCGACAAAGATGCTGCAGGCGCCGGTATGAGGCTGTTGGCAAGCTGACATCCGCCGTACACCAAAGCGAATTTTCCGAATTACCCTTCCACCCCGAAGAACTCCTCCACTACTCGCATCTCCGTCGTCTTCCTGTAGTTGGGCAAGCTCTCCACGAACACGCGCCCATACTGCTTCTTCAGGATGCGGTTGTCGAGCAGCACCAGCAGTCCGCGATCATGCAACGACCGGATCAGCCTTCCGAAGCCTTGTTTCAGAGTAATCACGGCGGCCGGCACCTGATATTGAAAGAACGCGTTCCCGCCGTCGGCATCGATCGCCTTCACCCGCGCGGCCACTATGGGATCGCTGGGCACTGCGAAAGGCAACCGGTCAATAATCACGCAACTCAGTTGCTCGCCCTGCACGTCGACCCCCTGCCAGAACGACGACGTCGCAAATAACACGGCATTCGGGGTCAGGCGAAACTCCTCGAGCAGCGCACTTTTCGGCGCGTCCCCCTGGCGCAGCATGGGAAACTCAACTTCGCCCAGCAGACGATGATGAATCTCATTCATCTGGGCATAGCTCGTGAAGAGCACGAATGCCCGGCCGCGCGTGATCTCGAGCAGTTTGCGGATGCGCTCCGCGGCCTTCAGCGTAAATTGCGGCGTGCGCGGATCGGGCAAATCGGGCGGCACGTACAACAACGCCTGGCTCTCGTAGTCGAAGTGCGAGGGCAGCACCGACTCGCGCGCGTGCTCCATCCCCAGCCGCTGCCGGATGTAGTCGAACCCTCCGCCCACAGCCAGCGTCGCCGAAGTCAGCACGGCGCAGTCCAGCTTGGACCACAAACACTCGCGCAGGATGGGCCCCACGTCAATCGGCGTAGCTTGTAGAAAAACATTCTGCCGACCTTGGGCCCCTTCTTTTGCTTTCTCCGTGTCTCGGTGTCTCCGTGGTGAAAACCCTTTCCCCCGCCGCTCAATCCAAAACACTGTATTCCGATCTTCCGACTCGAGCGCAAACTGAAGCCCCACCTGAATCTCCTGCGCCCGCCGGACGAAATTGAATACTTCCTCCGGCTTCAGGGCCAAGCCTTCGAGTTCGCCCGCCAGCCGCGTGAGCGCCTGATTCAGGGCCACAAACTCGTCCCCGTTCTCCTCCAGAAATTCGCGCCGCGTCTCGAAGGCAAACCGCCCCTCGCCGGGCGGCAAAAGCGAGAAGAAGAACTGCGAGCGCTCTCGCAGACTTCCCAATGCCCCTGACAGCGACGCAGAAAGCATACGGTTGTGCTGCAAGGAACTCTCCACATCCCGCGCCAAGTCTTCCACCCGCAGATTGCTGATCGAAATGCCAAAGTAATTTCCGGCTACGTCCTCCAATTCATGCGCCTCATCGAAAATGACCGCACCCGCTTCCGGCAGGATTCCTGCATCGGCCGCACCGTCCGCCTGGAGCTTGATCGCAAGGTCTGCAAAGAACAGGTGATGATTGACGATAACGATGTCGCTCTCCATCGCCCGTCGCCGCATCTCGGTGATGAAGCATCGGTCAAACTGGCTGCACTTCTGACCGGCGCAGGCCTCGGCGCGCGCGTCGAGCTTGTGCCAAAGCAGGCTGGCCTCGGGAAGTTCCGCCAGTTCGGCGCGATCCCCGGTTCCGGTCGTTTTCTCCCACGCCGCAATCGCCCGATATTGCTCAATCTCATCCAGGCCGCTCAGCACGGGCTGGTCGGTCAGGTCGTAGAGCTTCTTGCGGCACAAATAATTGTTGCGCCCCTTCATGTAGCAAACCGAGAGCCGGGAACCGGTAGCCGGCTCTCCGTACAGCGCCTGCTCCAGGAAAGGAACGTCTTTGTAGAAAAGCTGTTCCTGCAGATTCTTCGTGCCCGTCGAGATAATGACGCGCTTCCCTGACCGAATCACCGGCATCAGGTACGCCAGAGTCTTCCCCGTGCCCGTCCCCGCTTCCACGATCAAATGCCGCTTTTCCTCCAACGCCTGCTCAACCGCCTGCGCCATTTGCAACTGTCCGCGCCGAAACTCATACGCCGGATGCGTGCGCGAGAGCACTCCCCCAGGGGCGAAGAATTGGTACAAGGAAGCATCCTTGCCGCTGGGCGCCGAGCGATTTGGAGTCGTGGAAGCCACGGAGTCTCTATAATACTCACTGCACTGTCATCCTGAGGCGACACGCTCTTCGTCGCCGAAGGATCGGGGCGCGCCGCGCGAATCGCCCGCGTTTTCTTGCGGACGAACAAATCGCGCGTTTGGCGCGCTTCCTTACAGAAGTCGCCCTTCATCGCGATCAGAAGCATTTTGACCCAACCGACATACAACTCGACCAGCACTCTCGCCACCACCGCCGCCGGAGTTCCCACGCTCGCTATCGTGGGCCGACCCAACGTAGGCAAGTCCACGCTCTTCAATCGGATCGTGGGTTCCCGCCGCGCCATCGTCGGCGACGAGCCCGGCATCACGCGTGACCGTCTCTATGGAGACGCCGAATGGCAAGGTCGCCGGTTGCGCATCGTCGACACCGGCGGCATCCTGCCCGAAGAGAAAGATCTGATCCCGTCAGAAATCTATCGTCAGGCCCGCGTCGCGCTTGACGAGGCGGCCGCCATCATCATGGTCGTCGACGGGCGCACCGAACTCGCCGGTCCCGATCTCGAACTCGTGCGCCTGCTGCGCAAGGCCAACCGGCCGCTCTTTGTCGCCGTCAACAAGGTCGACAGCGAGAAGCAATCGTCCCTCATCGACGATTTTCATCGCCTTGGCGTGAAGCAGATGTTCCCCATCTCCGCCGAACACGGTCGCGGCATCGACGACCTACTGGATGCAGTTGTTGCTACTCTCCCAGACGAGCCTTTAACCACAGAGGCCACTGAGAACACAGAGGGGGGGCAGGAGCCGAACGACGAACGACCAACGACCAACGACGATTCGCCCCGCGAAACCAAGGTCGCCATCATCGGCCATCCGAACGTGGGCAAGTCCACGCTGCTCAATTGCCTTACCGCCTCAGACCGCGCCATCGTGTCGCCCATCCCCGGCACCACGCGCGACGCCGTCGACGAAATTGTCGAGCACGACGGACGCCGCTTCCGCTTCATCGACACCGCCGGCATCCGCCGCAAAGGCAAGACGCACCTGATGGCCGAGAAACTTTCGGTCGTCATGGCGCGCAAGCATCTCGAGGCCGCCGACATCGCGCTGCTGGTCATCGACGCCACCGAAGGCGTCAGCCAACTCGACGCCTCCATCGCCGGATACGCCCACGAGAGCGGACGCTCCATCATCATCGTCGTCAATAAATGGGATCTCGTGATCAGCGGGAAAAAGACCGACGCGCGCCCCACCAAAGCCGAACGCATGCGCGAGAGCAAGCGTCCCGGTGACCGTGACGCCTACGAGCAGCGCCTGCGCTACGAACTCAAATTCCTGAACTACGCGCCCATCGTGTTCATCTCCGCCCAGAGCGGCAAAGGCACGGAGAAAATCTTTCCGCTGCTCGAGGAAGTCGCGACCGAGCGCCGCAAACGCGTAACGACGGGCCAAATGAATCGCTTCATTGAGCGCGTGGATTTCGAACGCGCCTCGGTCCCCATGCGCCAGCGCGTGAAGATTCTCTACATGACGCAAGCGTCGGTCGCTCCGCCGACGTTCGTTCTCTTCACTAACCGCGCCGTGAAGCTGCACTTCTCCTACCAGCGCTTCCTGGAAAATCAAATCCGCGAAGCCTTCGGCTTCGTCGGCACACCGATTTGGATCAAGAACCGAGCGAGGGATTTGTAGAGCGGAGAGGTTCATCTGGAGAAGTTGTGGAAGGTTTTATGTGGGGACAGCCGCCCCGGCTGTCCGCCGGGCGCAGCCCGGCTTTTGCCTAGCGCGAGAGCATTGGCACTCGCTTCTCATCGGCCAGGAATGCAACTCTGATGATTCCTGCGGAGCGCACGCCGTCGAGCACTGGTTTGACTGCTCTCCACCTCGCGCGCCAGTCGGCCTTGATGTAGACCTTCCTCTCCACATTACGATCATTCAGACGCTCGCGAATCTTGTCAGGCAGTGAATCATCATCGTAGACCGGATCAGTCCCGAACCAGACTCGGCCGTCGCGGGTAATTGTAACTAGCATCGCGTCCTTCCGGCTTGCGCCGGGCATGGACGATGGCTGTGACACTTTCGGCAGGTCTATGCCAATACCGCCGTGTGGACGGGTGTACGTCATAATTGGAACCAAGATGACGAACACCGCGATCGCCATCACGCTAGCAAACTGAAGCGAGTTGGAGTCGCTGAAAAGCTTCGCCGATTTGAAAGACTTCCGGAGCATAGCCGCGCTCAATGTGTCTCCATTTCAACACGTTCCTAACTCGACTGAAGATCACTTCAGTAACCACTCGCAGGACCCGCAAGCAAGCACGAGATCACTCCCCCTCCACCATCCGGTCCTGCGTCAGCAACCCGATTCGCTGCACGCCCGCGTGATGCGCGAAGTCAATCACGTCCGCCACATACTGAAAATCCACATCCGCATCGCCGCGCACGAACGCCACTTTCTCCGCACGCGTCAGATAAATCTGCGCCAGCCGCATCTCCAGGTCTTCCCAACGCACGTCGTCTTTGTTGATCTTCACCGTCGGTGGCTGGTCCTTCGTCGTCCACACCACCTGGATGATGATCGTCCGTGACTGCGTCTCCACCGCCGTCTGTTTCTGATCCGGCTGCGGAATCTGCGCCTTCTCCTGATACTCCTTGTCCATCGACACGACCAACATGAACATAATGATCAGCGTCAGCAGCACATCAATCAGCGGCGTGACGTTAATCTGCGGACCGCGCGCACTCCCGCCTGCCATTGAGAACGCCATAGAAGTCGCTCCTCTCGGGCACGCGCGTGTCTGCAACATCAGACACCTGCAAGGTCCTCCAAGTTCCTCATTTGCGCACTGAAAACTCGATCTCGATTCCGGATTGTCATTCTGAGCGAAGCGAAGAACCTCTGCACTTTGCTGGCCCACTCGAGGCGACTCTCTAGCATCGTCCGCCGTTCAAGTTGCGCCTTACGAGGCCAGCCGTGCATCATGGAACTGCGGTCGCGGAGCTAAACGAGCGCACCTACCAGACCATGAACTTTCAATCGCGACCCATCCTCCTCGCACTTCTCGCTGCCGGCATCCTCATCCCCCACGCCTGCGCCCAGGACAACTACGAAATCCAGGTCTACGGCGTGGAAACCGTGGCCCCGCGCTCTACCATGGTCGAGATCCATTCCAATTTCACGGTCGACGGCAGCAAAACCGTCCAAGACGGAGTGCTTCCCACCAACCACGCTATGCATGAAACGCTCGAAATCACGCAAGGAATCAACGACTGGTCCGAACTCGGCTTCTACGTCTTTTCCAGCATCCAGCCGGATGGCGGATGGCAGTGGGTGGGCGATCACATCCGCCCGCGCGTGCGCGTTCCGGAAAAATGGCATTGGCCCGTGGGTGTGAGCCTTTCGACGGAGATTGGCTACCAGCGAGCCGCATTCTCGCCCGACACGTGGACGTGGGAAATCCGTCCCATCATCGACAAAAAAATCGGCCCCTGGTACTTGAGCTTCAATCCAGCGCTCGACCGCTCATTTCACGGACCGAGCGTCAACCAGGGCGTGGCGTTCTCGCCCAACGTAAAGGTCAGTTACGATTTCACCAAGAAAATTGCGGGCGGGCTGGAATACTACGCGGCCTACGGATCACTCGCCGGCTTCGACGCGCTCAGAAATCAGCAGCAGCAATTCTTCCCGTCGATCGACATCGACGTCGCCCCGCAGTGGGAATTCAACTTCGGAGTGGGCATCGGCACCACGCGCTCCACCGACCACCTCATCGTGAAGTGCATTGTGGGCCGCCGCTTCTCCTGGCCTCACGGGAAAAAATAGCCGCTGCCGCTCGCACACAGGAGCACATGTGGGGACAACCGCCTTCGGCTGTCCGCCGAGCGGCAGCGAGGCCATCCACGTCGTGCTATGGAGTCATGGGCAACGGCGGAGGTTCTTGCGGCCCGCCACTCGCCGCGAAGGTCGGAGCCACGGCTGGCGGCGGATACACCACCAGGCTCAACGCCCGATACCGCGCCGCAAAGAAATAAATCGAGTACGCCGGAAAGAACACGGTCACCGGCACCGCGATCAATGCCAGCAAATACAGAAAAGCCGCCAGCAGCACACATCCCACCACCACGGCCACGGTAATCGTGGCAACATTCCACGTGAGCCCAGCACTCTTTCCCGTGAGCACCGCGACAATCGCCAGTCCCACGGTCGGGATCGCTACAATCAAGCCCATAATCAACGAGACCACGCCGATGACGATCCCCGCCCCAATCGCCAGCACGATCTTCATGAGCACGTATACGGCGTAGCCGCCCTTTTCCCCCTGCATCATGGGCCACAACCGCCGCCAACCTTCCATTGCGCCGATGCCCTCCAGCGCCATTTGCGGCACCACAAAATCCTTAGTCAGCACGTGAACTACTGCCGCCGTCACGAAGAAAATCACTATCAGGAAGAACACCACGATCCCGCCCAGCACCAGTGCCAGCACATGTTCACGGGGAGCAGTCAACCATCCCATGGCAAAGGCAAAGCCAGCCGGGATTCCTAACAAGATCACCAATCCTGCCAGCGTCGCCGCAGTGTAACCCAACTGCCAAAGAAAGTACCTCCACCCCGGATACTGTCTGCGGCTCCATCCCTGCCGGATGTGGCACTCCTTGGTCAGCACGCTGTCGAACAGGACGAATCGCATCACACTGCTGATGTACATCATGATGACCGCAAACACCAGCCCGGCCAGAATCAGCACCGCGATCAACCCGGCATACAACGCGGGGTCGATTCCGCCGAACCCCGTGTCCAGCAAGTGCCGCGAATTCCCTGTCTGTTGCGGAAGATTGAAGTTGCTGGGAACGTTGCAGCCGCCAGATCCCATCTCCCCGGCCAGTAATCCGACTGCTGCCAGTCGAGTCCACTGCCAGAAGCGAAACGGTTGCACGAGTTGGCGCTTGGTGTGCTGGAAAGCCAGCGTGATCGTATCCACTGCGGAAATCGGCAAGTTGCACCTCGCGGAAACGCCTCAGCAGCAAGGTACTGCGAAGCGAGTCGCCGAGCAAATCAATTCGTCGGAGGAAGCCCGCAAGTCAGCACGCTTCATTCGTACCGCAACGCTTCCACCGGATCCAGCTTCGATGCCCGCATCGCCGGCACAAGGCCGCTAATCACGCCAACGACAAGCAAGACTGCGCTGGAGAGTACCACGGTCATCATCGAGATTCGCAAATGAATGTCGCCCTGCCCGGAATCGTCCTCAAACAGCGGCCCCATCATGGGCAACGTCCCGACGCTCCAGGCGATCACATAAGAGAGCAGCACGCCGATCGCGCCGCCCAGCATCATGATGAGCAGCGTCTCCGCCAGGAATTGCAGCTTGATGTGCCGCTTGCGCGCTCCCAGTGCGCGCCGCAGCCCGATTTCGCGAATCCGCTCATCCACCGACACCAGCATGATGTTCATCACGCCCACGCCGCCAATCCCGAGTGTTAACGTGCCGATGAACGTCAGCAGCACCTGCAGTCCAATCGTCAGGGCGTCGATCACCGGACGGAATTCATCGCGTCCGAACATCTGGAATGCCTTTGGATCCGTCGGCGAAAAATTCTGCCGCGTGGCCACTGCGGCCAAGACCTGCGCCATCGCCTTTTTCTCAAACTGCGGAGCGATGGGCTCAAACACCATCACCGCCGCGTAGCGCGTGTTCCACAAATCGCCCGCCGCCGAATACGGAATCCATGACGACTCGTCGTCACTCGAAAAATAGTTGCTGAGCTGAATCTTCCGCGCCATGACGCCGACCACGGTGAACCGCACGCCGGAAACTTGCACCGTCTCGCCCACCGCCGGCCGCCCGCTGAAGAGCTGCTCCTTGAGTCGTCCTCCGAGAAAAATCACACGCCGCCGTTCCAGTTCGTCCTCGGCGTCAATCCAGCGCCCTTCCGACGGAACTTCATTCCGCATCTCGCCATACTCCGGACAAACTCCGCGCACCGGCGCCGTCCCCACCATGCGGTCACCGTAGGCAATCCCGGGCCGCCGCACGGTTTCAAGGCACACGTGCTTCACCAGCGGCGCCGTCTGCTTCACCATGTCCAGATCGGCCTGCTCAAGAACAACTTTCTTCCCCGCGCGCTGCCCGCCCGGCTGCTCGCTGGTCTGCTGCGGCCAGCAGATCACCACGCTCTTTCCAAACGCGTCAAATCCATGCACCAAAACGCTGCGGAAGCTGTTCCCATACGCGATCAGAAGCGTCACGGTCGCGATGCCCCACACGATCCCCAGCATGGTGAGGAAGCTGCGGGTCAAGTTCCGCTTCAGCGCGATCCACGCCTCGAGAATGATTTCAATCAGCATTTGAGAAAAGGTTTCAAGGTTTCAAGGTTTCAAAGCTTCAAAGTTGCAAAGGATCAGAGCTTGAACCATCGGGTGTGCGATTTCGAAACCTCGAAACATTGAAACTTTGAAACCTGCCCCCTTATCCTCCTGCCTCATACCGCAACGCTTCAATCGGATCAATCGACGCCGCCCGCCGCGCCGGATACAGTGCTGCTCCCACTGCAATCGCTCCCAGCAGCCCTGCCGCGATCAGCCCCGAACTCCAGCTCGGCAGCAGTCCGGCAAAGAAGTCGGGCATCGGCAACATGTTCACCAGCGCGCAAAATCCGAATGCGACGCCCAGCCCAATCCCTCCACTCAAGAACGCGATGATCAGCGCCTCGATGAAGAACTGCCGCAGAATCGTCCCCGCTGGAGCACCAATCGCTTTCCGCACCCCAATCTCACGCGTCCGCTCCCGCACCGCGACCAGCATCACGTTCATCACGCCGATCCCACCCAGCAGCAGCGTCACGATCCCCACCGCTCCAAGGAAGAACTTCATCCCGTCGGTCATCGTCTTGAAAGCCTGTGCTTCCTGCACTGTATCCCAGATCGGACAAGCCTCCTTGTCCGTCGGATCGTAGCGATGCATGCGCGCCAGTGCTACGCGAACTTCGTGCTTGCACGCCTCATGCTGCTCCACCGATTTCGGCGTCACCAGCAATTGGTCAAAAGTCGAGCTCGTTCCGGGAGGTTTATCGGGAAAATCACGCCGCATCGCGGCGAAAGGCACGAAGACTTTGTTCACATCCCAGCCATCGTAGCTGGAGTCCTGCTTCTTCTTCGCCATCACCCCAATCACGGTGTACGGAAAATCGTTCAAATAGACCGTGTCGCCCACGGGATTGCGTCCGGGAAATAACTGCTTCGCCGCGTCCGACCCGAGAAAGGCCACGCGGCGCGCCTCGCGCATGTCATCCCAGTCGTAGTAACGTCCGGCGCCGACGTCGAGGCTGCGTATATACGCAAACTGCGGATACGACCCCGTCACCGTGAATGCCGCATTGTTGAAATTGGAGTGTGTGCGCACCGTGTCTTGCTCCAGTTCTGGAATTGCATACTCGCAGTCGGGCGACTCAGCCTGAACCACGGGTACATCCGCATCTTCCCAGTGCACCACGCGCCCTGCGTGCGTCCCTCCTGCCTGCAGGCTGGTGCGCCCGTGGAACACAATCATCACGTCCTTGCCCAGATTCCGAGCCTGCTCTTCCTGCCCTTTGCGCAGTCCCTCGCCAGCCGCCACCATGAGCACAATCGACACAATGCCCCAGGCAATTCCAAACATGGTGAGAAACGCCCGCAGCTTGTGCGCCCACAGCGTCCGCAGGACGTCGAAGATGAGATCGCGCACCGTCATAACACTTGGTTGGACGCAGCCAGCAAGAGAAGGTAATCCTCCGGCCTGCTTGTTGTTGGATACGCATCTTGCAAGGTTTTTGTTGCAGGGAAAATAGATAAGACTGATCGACACGTCGGGCAACTCGTGCGACGACGGGCGTCTCGCCGTCTTCCGAAGCAAAGCGAGGCCGCGTCGACGATTGTATGGGTATGGTGCCGATGTTGTGGTGAGCCTCTGTGGGACCGGGTCTCTGACCCGGTCGGGCCGAGCGAAGCTCGGCTGCGCTCTCCACGACTCAGATTCTTACGACCGTCGCCCCAACGCTCTCAATCCACCCGCCGAACTCCCGCAGGGCAAGTTCGCACTGCACGCGATGCCGCTCCTTCCGGTCCCGAATCTTCTTCTCCAGCGGAGGCAGCAAATCAAACGTAATATTCGCCGGTTGAAAGTTCTTCGCATCCGCGTGCGTGACATAGTGCGTGAGCGATCCAAACGCCGAGACCCGTGGCGCAGGCGCCATCTCGCTGCCCGAAGCCAGAGCGGCCGCGTGCATGCCGGCTAACAGCCCGGTGGCAATCGACTCCACATAGCCCTCGACCCCGCAAATCTGTCCCGCGAACAAGACCCGCGGATGCGCCTTCATCTGCAGCGTCTCGCGCAACAGTGTCGGCGCATTGATGTAGGTATTGCGGTGAATCTGCCCATAGCGCAGAAAGCGAGCATTCTCCAACCCCGGAATCAGCCGCAGCACCCGCGCCTGCTCGCCAAACATCAAATGATTTTGAAATCCCACCAGGTTGTACGAATCGGCTCGCAGATTTTCCTGTCGTAACTGCACCACGGCGTACGGCATCTTGCCAGTTCGCGGATCGATCAACCCCACCGGCTTCATCGGCCCAAACCGCAGCGTGTCGCGCCCACGTCGCGCAATCTCCTCAATCGGCAGGCAGCCCTCGAAGTAGTTCAGCTTCTCCCAATCGCGCTCTTCGACCGACTGCGCCGCCAGCAGCGCATCGTAAAACCGGCCATATTCCTCCGGCGTCATCGGGCAGTTGATGTAGTCCGCCGACCCTTTGTCATACCGCGCCGCCATATACACGCGCGCCATATCGATCGAATCGGCTTCCACAATCGGACTTATCGAATCGTAAAAATATAGATGTGGGTTGTGTGGAGCGGGCGCTCCCGCCCGCTCAGGTTTTGATTCTTCCGTCCCCTTACTCAGCCGAGCAATCTCCGAGGCCAGCCCATCCGAAGTCAGAGGCCCAGTCGCGATGATGGTCAAGCCCTCCTCGTCAATCGCAGTGACTTCTTCCCGCCGCACCGTAATCCGCGCTTCCCGCGAAATGGCCTCGGTCACCCGCGCCGCAAACGTCACCCGGTCCACCGCCAGCGCATGTCCCGCCGGAACCGCGCATTCCCGCGCAATCTCCAACAAAAGTGATCCCGCCCGCCGCATCTCCTCCTTCAGTAGCCATGGAGCTGTGTTCTCGCTGTCCGACTTCAGCGAATTCGAGCAGACTAACTCTGCAAAATCCGGAGTCTGATGCGCGGGCGTCGTCCGCACCGGACGCATCTCAAGCAGCTCCACCTCCAAGCCCCGCCGCGCACACTGCCACGCCGCCTCCGACCCTGCCAGTCCCGCTCCAACAATGCGAACGCTATTCTTCATCACTATTCTTCCTCATTCGATCATTGCTCAGCGTGCGGCGACGGGACAGGTCTCCGGCAATTGAGCTTGTAGGCAAGAGCCAATCCGCCGGCGGCGCCGGCCACGCCTCCCGCCAACAGTGCTCCTACGTATCCGCCTAACGCCAGCAACCCCGAATGCCAAAACAGTCTCGGCCATTTCCCGGCGACAAGCAGTACCGCTGTCGAGCAGAGAAATGAACAAACGGCAAATCCAGTAGGCGCCAGCAGGACATACAGCGAAAGACTGCGCAGCCGCGTAAAGCAGTACAAGATCGCTCCCGCCAGAAGGCAGAGAATCCACAAGGGAGCGATGAAGAAAAAGGGCATAGGTAGAGGTTATTTCTTCGGCCGATGAGCCTGACGCAGGGCGTAAAACGTCTCGTCCGTCTCCATCATCTCGACAAACTCCCGTTCGGCTCGTCCGCGGTTCCGCTCTTCACCTTCAGAACGCGTGTTCACAATGCTTGTCCCGCCAGCCGCCGCAACGCTTCGCCGCTCAGCAGCACCAGCCGCCACTGATCCCGGAACTCGGCTCCCATCGCCTTGTACATCTCAATTGCTTTCGCATTCCAGTCGAGCACTTCCCAGTGTATTCCGTAACAATGCTCGTCCACCGCAATCCGCGCGACCGCAGCCAGCAATCCCTTGCCGATCCCGCGTCCGCGAAAGTGCTGCCGCACGAACAGATCCTCCAGAAACAATCCGCGTCCCGCCCAAGTCTAATAGTAGTCGAAGAAGAGGGCGTAGCCGGCAGCCTGCCCGTCCCACTCGGCAATCGATGCGCGAAATCTCGGATGCTCCCCAAACCCATCCCTGGCCAAATCCTCTTCGGTGATCGTCACGAGATCAAGCTCGTGCTCAAATTCCGCCAGTTCGCGGATCATGGTGCGCAGTAGCGCCGAATCATGAATAGTCGCAGGACGAATCAGAAGCATTTCAGGGGTGAAGAACTTTCGGCAGGCACCCGCTCTCAGTGTAGAACGGGCGTTGCATCCGTGCGATGCAGACCCGGGTCCCACGCCATTCGCATTGGCGGATGGCACTCGCAAGACTTCCGGCTGCTAGCGCAGAATCGGCGTGGCCTGGGCCGCGACGCACAGCCAGGCTTGGTCTTTGTAGACCCAGGTATCGACAAAACGCCCGCGGCGCAAAAGCGTCCTGCCATCTTTGAATTCTCTGGAGAGGTAGGTCCCCGTTACGATTGCCGTGTCGCCGAACATCTGTACGGTCATTGAATCCGTTACCACCTGCTCCAGGTGTGCCGATTTCACACGCAACAAAAACGTAGCCTTCGTCATCAGCGTGCCGTCGAAGTCGACGTACACCAGTTCATTGTCGAAAAGCGCATCAAGCGCCTTCAGGTCTTTGAACGCCTCCGCCTGGTTCCAGGCGTGCTCAAGGGCCAGGATTCTCGACCTGGCTCCGGATTGCTCTTCGCCTTGCGCCCACAGAGGCGCCAGCGCCAGTCCAACAAGAATCACTAGGCAAACGAACTTCGCCGCATGGGTCTTCATATGCGGAATATCGGCAATCGGCCCGTTCCCTTTAGCTGCCTGCCGCCAAGTCTTCCGCTTCATCTATCATGAGAGGTGCTTTGATCTTTTTGGAGGATTCGATGGCTCGCATTGGTTTGGTTACCCAGGAGAACGCCTCGCCTGAAGTGCGCGAGATCTACGAAAAGACGCTGCGGGGCAAGCCCGGCAACGCGCAGAAAGCGCTCGCCCATCGTCCCGAGATGCTGAAAAACTTCCTTCCCTTTTACGCCAGCGTGGGCCGCTCCCTCGACCGCAAGCTCTATGAACTGATCTACATCCGCGTCTCCCTGATCAACGGATGCCACTACTGCACCCAGCACCATGTCGCATCGTCCAAACGTGTCGGGCTCACCGCGGAAGATTGGTCCGCGCTTAAGGCGGGAAATTATTCGCGCTACAGTGAGAAGGAACGCGTTGCGCTCACCTACACAGAAAAATTGACGCGCACTCCGCACGACGTCAACGATGCCGACTTCGTTTCTTTGAAGAAAGAGTTCTCTGACCCCGAGATCGTCGACCTCCACCTGCTCACCGGCCTGGTTAACCTCACCAACCGTTTCACCGACCCTCTGGGCCTGGAAGTGGAATTCCCTGAAGAAAGAATCTGAAGGATTGGTTGATGGAATTGAGTAATTGGGAACTCAGTAATTGGAGAATTCAGAACTGGAAGCCGTCGTGGGGTTTTCAAGTTCCTCAATTACCAAATTCCCCAATTACTCAATATTGTTAGAGGATCTCCCGCGCATCCCCCACACGCCTGGTAACCCGCTCCCGATCCAGATACTCCAGCAACGGGATCGCATACTTGCGGCTAACCCCAGTCAGTTCTTTGAACCGCGCCACGTCCATCTTGGAAGACTTGGCTTTTTGTGCCGCAATCTGACGCCGCAACTCTTCGAGCGCGCTGCGGTGAAACACCAGTTCATCGGAAATCTTAACCAGCACCTTATCACGCAGCAGCAGAGTAACAATTTTCTGCGCGCGTGCCTTGTCCACCTTCAAGCCCGCAACCACTTCGTGCAACGCGGGCACCTTCAATGCGGCCGCGGCGAACGCGCCTTCGATCGTCTTCTTCGACTCCGCTTCTTCGTCCTTCATCACAACCCCGTGACCCGGAAGCCGCACCAGATCTCCGGCGGTCTCGATTTTCTTTTCGCGGACCAACCCGGCAAGAGCTTCGGAGAACACTTCCGCGGACGCTTTCACCTGCTCGCGAAGCTCCTCCTTAGCGATCCCGCCGACCAGTGAATTCTTCTTGTGAAAGCTCGCCGTGGCATTCACGATGAGTTGCTGGAGCGTGGAGATGGCGGGCGCGTGCGCGAACAGATCACCGATCCGCAGCACCTGCCCGTCTTTCAATGCGGCAGCCAGTTGTGCTTCGATCGAGCGCTTGGTCCACCCGGTTTCGGCGATGAGTCGCGACGCGGAGATTCCGTCGTGACCGCGCCTCGCGATCCGCGCTCGCAGGATCGTTTCCGGACTGCCTCCAGCCAGGATTTGCCGGAAGCTCTCTTGGCCCGGCATACGCGAGATCGGCGTTGCATCCAACACGATGCCTCCACCGAGCGTCACAACTGGCGAGAACTGGCGAATGATGAAGCGGTCTCCGGGCAGCAGGAGCGCCGCCTCGGGGAGCTTCAGTCGCGCGAACGCCTCCGAGCCGGGAGCGAGTTGCTTCACGTCATGAAGACCGATCTCCGCGACGATCTCCATCGTGTTGGAATGGAAGTGAACCCGCGTGCGGTATTTCAGCGGACGCGGCGCAGAAGGAAGCAGCCGCAATGACACATCCATCCGGCGCGTCGTCGCAAACGTTGCCGGTGGCGCCAGCATCATCCCGCGCGACAAATCTTCTGTGCTCGCCCCCGCCAGATTCAGCGCCGTGCGTTGTCCCGCCACCGCTGCATCGGCGGCTTCTCCGTGCACTTGCACTCCACGTACCCTCACGCGCCGCCCGGTGGGAAAGACTTCCAACTCTTCTTCGCGGTGAATCGTTCCGGCCACCAGGGTTCCAGTGACCACTGTGCCGAAACCCTTCATCGTGAACACGCGGTCCACCGGCAAGCGCACCAGCGCCTGAGAATCTCGCGGCCGTACTTCCGCGGCAGCCGCCACCATCGCCCGCTTCAGATCATCGAGCCCCGCGCCGGTCAGCGAACTCACAGCGACAATGGGAGACTTTGGGGTTTCCAAGAATGTCTCACGCAGAAACTCTTCCACCTCCAGGCGCACCACGTCGAGCGTTTCGGCATCGACCGTGTCCGATTTCGTGAGCACTGTGATGCCGCGCTGCACGCCGAGCAATTGCAGAATGTCGAAGTGCTCGCGTGTCTGTGGCTTGATGGACTCATCCGCCGCGATCACCAGCAGAACCAGGTCAATACCGCCTACTCCGGCCAACATGTTGCGCACAAAGCGCTCGTGACCGGGAACGTCGACAAAACCGAGCCTCAGCGTCTCGCCGTTTGGCGACGGCAGCTCCATGTGGGCGAAGCCCAGGTCGATGGTGATGCCGCGCCGCTTCTCTTCCTCGAGCCGGTCCGCATCGATCCCGGTCAGCGCCTTCACCAGCGCCGTCTTCCCGTGGTCAATGTGTCCCGCCGTGCCTACGATGATGGATTTCATCCCGCTGGAAATCATACAGCCCGACGGCGCGCCCAAGGTTTCGAAGGTGCCCCATAGCCTGCCCTGAGCCCGTCGAAGGGTCTCGCGTTCGTTGTGAGACGTGGGACTTTTGCCGGCCGCCCGCGAAAAGCCCGACAGACGCTTCCAATCTTTTCAATAGCTTATGGATAATCGCAATGACTTCCAGACTTTTTCAATCACTTACGGGGATTTTGCGTTTAGAGTCGATTTAAGAGCGCCTGATCCGCGGACGACCTTGGCGTTGGCTCAAACGATCAAACGCGATCCTGGACCGATTCTGTGCACCCCAGAGGCGTCCTGCGTTCGATCCTGCCCGGCTGCGAGGCGCCGCTCCGGCAGGCTGCATTCGTTGCTTTTCAGTAACTTAGGAATTCCCCCAATGAAAACAAAGAACATCTTACCGCCAGGAAGTGCTCTCGGCAAGCAGGTCGGCTTTCTTTTCAATAGCTTACAGATAAGCTATTGAAAACAGACCCTTGTGGGCTCGAACCCCCTCTAGTTGCGTACATTTCTGTACGCACTTATCCTTCCATGCATGGTCATTCCTGCCGCCCTCGGATTCCGCCTGCATACTGGTTGGGCGGTTCTGGTTGCCATTGCCGGAGAGCCCGGAAGGTTCGAGGTCCTGCTGCGTCGCCGCATCGAACTGTTGCCGCCTGCCGACTCCATCCCGCGTTTCGTCTACCATAAAGCTGCCGAACTGCCTTCGTCTCAAGCAGCGGAGTTAATCCGGCGAGCCGAAGCCGCATCGCAAGCGACCGCCCGCATTGCCCTGAAGGAGGTCCTCGACCACCTCGCTTCTCTCTCTCTTGGGTTTACGGTCCGAGCCGCGGGCATTCCGTGCGGCGCGAAGCCAATCTCCAAAGATCTATCGGCAGTACTTCGCTCCCACCCACTCATCCACACTGCCGAAGCCGCATTGTTCCGGCGGGCGATCACTTTGGCGTGCAAGGGTTGCGGACTGGCTGTGGTTTCTGTCCGCGAGCGGGAAGTCTGGCTGAGCGCAGCCAGCGCATGCGGATTGAAGGAGGCCGTACTGCGCAAGCAGATCGACGGCCTGCGGAAGTCTGCAGGCGCGCCGTGGGCGACCGACCAGAAGACGGCCACGGCGTTTGCGTTGCTGGCCCTGCGCTCCGATCATTAATTCGGTCTGCCTGGGCCCAAATTTCCAAATGACAATCGATCGCAATCGTCCTACCCATCCGCGCCCTCAAATGCGACAATAGAGGTTCTTCCCATGGCCACCTCTTTGACTTCTGCCTTTCCTCCGGAGACGCTCCGGCAGCACGGCCTCACTCCTGATGAATACGACAAGATCAAGCAACTTCTTGGCGGTCGCGAACCCACGCTAACCGAACTCGGCATCTTCAGCGTGATGTGGAGCGAACACTGTTCCTACAAATCATCGCGCGTGCACCTGAAGCGCCTGCCCACGCGCAGCAAGCACGTTTTGCAGGGACCGGGCGAGAACGCCGGCATCATCGACATTGGCGACGGATGGGCCTGCGCCTTCAAGATCGAGTCGCACAATCACCCGTCGTTCATTGAGCCGTTTCAAGGCGCGACCACCGGCGTCGGCGGAATCCTGCGCGACATCTTCACCATGGGCGCGAGGCCGGTCGCGGTGATGGATTCGCTGCGCTTTGGGCCGATCACAAATCATGTAGGGACAGCCGCCTCGGCTGTCTTGCCAGGGCGAAGCCCGGCAACCGAGCTGCGCTCGGCCGGACAGCCGGGGGCGGCTGTCCCCACACAAGCTGGTCCAACCCAAGCTGAACTCCACAAGAACCACTCCATCCTCGAAGGCGTGGTCAGCGGGGTCGCTTCTTATGGCAACTGCTTCGGCGTGCCCAACTTGGGCGGCGAGACAAAATTTGAGCCCTGCTACTCGGGCAATCCTTTGGTGAACGCGTTCGCGCTGGGGCTGGTGCGGAAGAATGAAATCTTCTACGCGCGCGCGGCGGGTGAAGGCAACCCGGTGATCTACGTCGGCGCCAAGACCGGACGCGACGGCATTCACGGCGCGACTATGGCCAGCGAAGAGTTCAGCGAAGGTTCGGAGGCGAAGCGTCCGAACGTACAAGTGGGCGACCCCTTCCTGGAAAAACTGTTGCTCGAAGCCTGCCTCGAAGCCATGCGGACAGGCGCAATCGTCGGAATTCAAGACATGGGCGCGGCAGGACTTACGTGCTCGACCTGCGAAATGGGCGGGCGCGGCGGGGTGGGCATCGAAATCGAACTCGACCGCGTGCCGCAACGTGAAACCGGCATGACGCCCTACGAGATCATGCTCAGCGAATCGCAGGAGCGCATGCTGCTGGTCGCGCAAAAAGGCCGCGAGCAGGAAGTATTCCGCGTTTTCGAAAAGTGGGGACTGGATGCGGTCGAAGTGGGCAAGGTCACGACCGACAACAAGTTGCGCGTGCTCGAACACGGCAAAGTCGTGGCGGAGATTCCGAATCCCGCGCTGACCGACGATGCTCCCGTATATAAGCGTCCGCTGGCGCGCTGGGAGCCGCCGGTGCCGCGTGAGATGCCAGAGAGCGTGAAGCTCGGCGGAATCAGCGACTTCACGGCGAATCTGAAGCAGCTTCTGGCCAGCCCGAACATCTGCGGCAAGCGCTGGGTGTGGCAGCAGTATGACCACATGGTGCAGACCAATACCGTGGAAGCTCCGGGAGCGGGCGATGCAGGCGTCATTCGCATCAAGGGCTCGCAGCGCGGGCTTTCGATGGCGCTCGATGGCAATGGCCGCTGGTGCTATCTCGATCCGCGGCTGGGAGCGATGCACGCGGTCGCCGAAGCGGCGCGCAAGGTAGCGTGTTCAGGTGCGACGCCAGTGGGGGCCACTAATTGCCTGAACTTCGGCAATCCCGAAAAGCCGCACATCATGTGGCAGTTTTCGCAAACCATCGACGGCATCACCAAAGCGTGCGAGGAGTTGGAGATTCCCATCACCGGCGGCAACGTCAGCTTCTACAACGAGACGCTCGGTGAAGGAATCTATCCTACGCCCGTTCTTGGAGTCGTTGGAATCCTTGACGACGTGCACAAGACCGCAAAGATGCATTTCGCCGCAGCCGGACGCACGATCGTGCTATTGCGCGCAGGAGAAGCGGGCGATATCACCGATGCGGAGAGTGAGTTCGGGTCGTCGGACTACGCGAAGGAAATTCTGGGCACCCTGTGGGGATATCCGCCGGAGTTGGATCTGGAGAAAGAAGCTGCTCTGCAAAAAGCAGTCATCGAGTTGATTCAGCAGGGACTGGCGGAATCGGTGCACGATTGCGCAGAGGGCGGGGCGGCGGTTGCATTGGCGGAAAAAGCATTTCCGAACAGCGTGGGTGCGCGCGTGAACCTGGCGTCGCAGGGTCTTCCCGCAGAGTTTGCTCTGTTTGGGGAAGACGCAAGCCGCATCGTGATCTCTTGCGACCCGGGGAACCTCCCGCGAATCCAACAGATAGCCGAGAGGCGTGGGATCGCAGCCGATGTGATCGGCGAGACGATCGGGGATCGCCTCGAGATTTCACTGGATGGCAAGTTGGTGGTGTCAGCGGCAGTTTCGGAACTGAGCGAGAAGTACGAAAGAGCGTTGGAATCGGCGCTGCGTACGGATCCTGAGTTGGTAGCTGCGGATTGAGGACGGTGGTGATGCGGGCAAAAAGCCTCGGGCTGCGCCCGAGGGACGGGCGAAGGCGCCCGTCCCCACACGAACTGTGGTCGGGCCGGCAGTTTGGATTGAGCTAGGAGCTAGAAGCTTTTTATGCATTCTTCCGACAAATTTCATGACGAGTGCGGCGTGGTGGCGATCTTCGCCCATCCGGAGGCGGAGAAGCTGGCTTACCTTGGGCTGCATGCGCTGCAGCATCGCGGACAGGAATCGGCGGGGATTGTCACGTCCGACGGTCTGTCTTCCCGGGCGCACAAGGCCATGGGCTCGGTGGCCGACATCTTCACCGAAGATGTGCTCTCGAAGATCCGTGGCACCCTGGCCATCGGTCATACGCGTTACTCCACGGCGGGCGACTCCGCGCTGCTCAACGCCCAGCCTATCCTCGTGCAATCGAATAAAGGTTCGATTGGCGTGGCACACAACGGAAACCTGACCAACGCATTGCAGGTGCGCGCGCGGCTGGAGAGCCAGGGATCGATTTTTCAGACCAACAGCGATACCGAAGTCATCGTTCATCTGATCGCGCTCTCCAAGGAACAGACGCTGCCGGAAGCGATGGCGGATGCGCTCCGCCGCGTGGAGGGAGCGTTTTCGCTCGTGATGATGAGCAACGACCGCATCTTTGCCGTGCGTGACCCGCGCGGCTTCCGGCCGCTCGCCATGGGCCGTATCCCGGCACTGGAGGGTCAGAAGCACGACACGGTTGTCTTTGCCTCGGAGACCTGCGCTTTCGACCTGATCGGCGCCGAGTACGTGCGCGACGTGAAGCCGGGCGAGCTGATCGTGGTGGGTCCGGAGGGAGTCAGTTCCCGCTTCTATTCGACAGCGGCGCCGCAGTCGAGCTGCATTTTCGAGCACGTGTATTTCTCGCGACCCGACAGCGTGGTCTTTGGCCGCGCCGTGCAGACCAGCCGCGAGGAGTTAGGACGGCAACTGGCGCGAGAGGCGGGCGTGGAGGCCGATCTGGTGGTCCCCGTGCCGGATTCGGGCGTGACGGCGGCGGTGGGCTACGCAGCGGAGAGCGGGCTTCCGTTTCGCTTCGCCCTCATCCGAAATCACTACGTAGGACGCACCTTCATCGAGCCTAGCCAGAGTGTGCGCGACTTTGGAGTGAAGCTGAAGCTCAACCCAGTGCGCTCGCTGCTCCAGGGCAAACGCGTGGTGCTGATCGACGATTCGATTGTGCGCGGCACCACCAGCCGGAAGATTGTGCGCATGGTTCGCAGCGCAGGAGCCAAGGAAGTGCACATGCGCATCTCGTGCCCGCCCACGGTTTCTCCTTGCTACTACGGCGTGGACACGCCTTCGAAGAAGCAGCTCATCGCGGCCAACAAGTCAGTGGATCAGATTCGCGACTACATTGGCGCGGATTCGCTGGCCTATCTTTCGCTGGAGGGGTTGAAGAAGGCTTGTGGCGAGGGAGAAAAGATTTCGTATTGTTCGGCGTGCTATACCGGCAAATATCCGACCGAGATCATTGACGTCGAAGAGATTCAGCCGGCGACGGTACGGCGTTAGACATCGGACCTCAAACCTTAACAAGATTTCAGTCCTCTCACCTGGAATTCTCTGGCAAAAGAATCGGGGCGGCCTCGCGGCCGCCCCGAAGTTGTGTGGACAAAGAAACTACTTCATCGAATAGGCTACTGCGTCCGGGTTGCCGCGCGAGGTCTGCGATTCGAACGCTCCGATAAAGCCGGAGGTCGTATTCAGGAAGTCGCTGGTCAACTGGTCGTAGTCGCCCATGTAGATGGAGTTGATGAATACGTCGTTGCCGTGAGTCGGTGCAAAGGGCGTCATGCCGATGTCGAAATCCGTGAAGCGGAACGCACCCGCCGCCAGTTCGCCGCAGTGACGCCGAATGGAAAAGTTCTCGGAGTCTGCCCGGCGGTCATACCAGCAGAGGCCTACTGCGCCAGTGTTGTCGACTGCAATTCCGGACTGGTAGTGGTCGCGGCCACTGCTCAGGCGGGGTTGGATGTCGCTGTTCACTTTGGAGGGAGCAAATCCCCAGGTGGCCCCGCCGTCGAAGGACGCTCGGATGAGAACGTCATCGTAGGCATAAGCCCCCTGAATGGCCAACGGGTCGGGAACGATCTTGTCCCGGCCATCAGCCCAGGAAATGTAGAGAGCGCCGTCCGAGGCGGTTCCGGAATGGTCGATCGCCATGGCCATGTCCAGGAAGTCACGGAATTCGCCCTGCAGGTAGAAGGAATCTCCACCCGGCTGAACCGAGCCCTCCACGGTTACTGGGGCCGATAACGTACCCCCCGCGAAGGAAGAGACCTGGATGGCGCGCGGGCCCAGCGGGAAGTTGCTGCCCAAGTTGACCCAGGAAATGTAGAGCGTGCCAGTGGAACTGACTGCCAGCTGCGATCCCTGGACTCCGGCGTTGCCGCACACTTCGATGACCACGTTAGGAGTGGAGGACCAAGTCATGCCACCGTCATCCGACTCGACAAACTCGATGGCTGTCCGTCCCGGGTAATTCGTTCCGCAGTCATTGGTCTGCGAAGAGTCGAAATCGGTGTAGGAAACAAAGATGCGCTTGTGGTTGGAGGGATCGATGGTCGACCACGGTTTGTCGAGTGTGTGCTCGAACCCACTCTTGGCAATGGCCGGAATCGGATCGCCCCAGCTCTTGCCGCCGTCGGTTGACGTGTTGATGGAGATGGCGGCGAAGGGGTTGAAGTTGCTGTCGTAGTAATCGAAGATCTGGGTGTAGTAGAAGGTGTTGGCATCGGCGCAGTTCACGCCGGGGTCGCCACCCAGGAAGTTGTAGGTGTTAGCTCCAGGATTGATGGGACCAACGTCAATGAACGACTGCCCGCCATTTGTGGAGTAGGACGAGCCACTAAAGCCCTGACCGCCCGTACCGGTATAGAAGTACGGCGTCTCAAATACGCTCCCCGAGTCATTGTAGCCGACCACGACGCTGTTCCCGCAACGTGCCGTGGAGGTCTCGCTCTGGGTGAATCCGCCGAAAGAAGAGTAGGCGACATCAGTCGCGGAATTGGAAACCGGAACAATTCCGCTCGCTGCTGGCGGCATGGCACCGCTCTTCGCCAACTTGGCGCGCGCTACAAAAGTGGGATCGGTCAAGCGCATGCCGTAGGTCTGCCACACTGTTGCCAAGTGATTGATGTTGGCATAACCGTCGAGCATTTTCTGATGAGAAACGGGGAGCTTAGCGATCGTGGCCTTGATTTGCTGCAAAATCTTGTTGGTTGCAGCAACCTTCTCCGGCGACAGTTGCGCTGCCGCAAACGACGAAGCAAGCACAGACGCGGCGAAAGTAACTGCTACAAAGCGTGAGAACCTGGGTGACTTCATCAACTTTGTCTCCTTTGTCCCGCATTGACTGCAATTGGTTGTTTTGGTGAACGAGTTGAACAGCGTAAACGCAAAAGGCTAGTACTAATCGGGATAGTAGTAAGCCACTGTACAGGGCTAGACGTCAAGACAAAACAGCTTCGGGAAACAAAAAAGACACATGTGCGCAGAATCTTGCATACCGGGAAACAGCAAGCTGGACAAGGCTTCCCGGCGGACGGGACTGGGGTTCAGCTCCGTGGCTTTCGGGCCTGCGCAACGCGCGGGATCGACTGCAGATCGGGGATCAGGCGCACGCTGTCCCAGTCGCGCAGAAGATGTTCTGTTTCGACGGCGATGCTGCCGCTGATCTCCGAGATCAGCCAGCCGCCCGGATGCAGGAGGGCACGAGCCTGAGGAATCAGGCGCGCGATGACCTCGACTCCCGTGGCCCCGGCAAAAACGGCGGTCCGCGGCTCGAATTTCCGGACTTCGAGTTGAACCTGATCCTCTTCCGATTCGCCAACATACGGTGGATTGGAGACGACGAAATCGAAACAAGGTTCCAAACCGTCGAGCAGGTCCGTTTGATGGAACTGGATGCGACTCTCGAGTCCATGGCGGGCGGCGTTGGCCCGCGCGATCTCGAGTGCAGCCGGGGAAATGTCGGTCGCGTGGACCTCGGCCTTAGGTAGCTCTTTGGCAAGAGCCAGCGCGATGCAGCCGGAGCCAGTCCCGACATCGACAATGCGGATGTCGGACCTCAAACTTCGGTCTGCCTTGTGAAGTGCGAGCACTGCCTCAATCACATGTTCGGTCTCGGGGCGAGGGATGAGGACGGCTGGAGTGACGATTAGGTCCATGCCCCAGAATTCCTGGTGCCCTGTGATGTATTGCGCGGGGACGCCGCGGGCGCGCTCGGCGAGCGCAGCTTCGTATCTGGATTGCTCACCGCCGGTAAGCTCACGCTCAGGATGGGCATAGAGGTAGGCACGGTCGCAGTTCAGGGTGAACATGAGGAGGATCTCGGCGTTCAGACGCGGGGAGGCGACGTGATCTGCGGTGAGTCGGGCGATGGCCGAGGTAAGGGATTCTCTTAGCTGCACAGAATCTATTTCACCACGGGCCGCTCTTCGGCGCTGCTCAGGGCAGGCTCCGTCTCCGAGCGAGACAAAGCCGGTTAGAATTTCTGACGCCGCCATCGAGAAACTAACGTCCAGTTCGATGGAACGTCCAACCACTCCAACGAATCTGCCGAGAGGGCCTCTCCTATGCGATTTAAGCTCTGCTTGATTCTAGTCGATTTAGTGGCTGTGTTCTGGTCTGCAAGCCTCGCGGCCGAGTCGCCGGCGACTCCGCCGGGAGGGTTCTCTTTCACAGGAACCTGGAACTGCAGCGGGAATTTTGTTCGCAGCGGGAAACCGCATCGATCAACTTACGAGGGCCGAAGCGCAGCGGGTGACGCCTGGATCGAACTGGTCGAGACCGACATCGAGCCCAAGGGTTATGTTGCCCACTATCTGATCGGCTATGACACGAGAAAGAAGCAGATCGTGGAAATCGATGCCAACACTGCGGGGTATGCGATCTACACCAGCCCCGGATGGCAGGACCATTCGCTGACTTTGACCAGCACGGAGACTGTCAGCTATTCCGTCCCCAAGAACCGGTTCGTGTTCGAGACGAAGTCGGCGGATGCATTCGTTGTGACGTGGGAGACGAACAGTGGATCGGCATGGGTGGCCTCAGATCGGTTGAACTGTCAGCGGGCCGGAGATGCCAAGGCAGAAGGCCAAGGCCTGCCCACGCACACGCACTCCCAGGCGCGGGCGCAGAGCGAGAAAGGCGGCCTCGCGCCGATCAGTTCCCGGTAGAGCCTTGCTGCCATTGATAGCCGAGATAGATCATCTGTCCGATGTGGTGCTGCATGTGGGCGGCGCACTGCATGATCATGTCGACGCGAGTCTTGGCATTCGTGCCAGTGCCTGAGTATTCCGCGGACCAGCCTTCAGGCGATTGGGCACGGACGGTTTGCTGCACCATGGTGACTGCCGCATCGAAGCGCTTGAGGGCTTCTTCTTTCGATGGAGGATTCGGATCGTTGAATTCGCGCGGTCGGTCGCGGACGTAGCCCGTCTTCGCGATTTGTGCGCCGATGTAGTAGTTCAAGTTGCCGGTCAGGTGCAGAACCAGGTGTCCGAAGCTGTTTCCGTACGGGAACGGCTTTCGCCAGAATTGGGCGTTTGTGAGCGGCGCGGCCAGCTCGCGGACTCGTGCGGCGTTCTGCGCGTAGCGGTCGGCGAGAACCGAAGCAAGCGTCTCATCGAGCCTGGACATTTTCTCTCCCACTTCGCGGGCAACAGCGCCCACGTTCTCTCCCTAAACCACGCTGGCGGTTTCCTGCTTCAGCTTTTCTGCTTGATAGTGCGTGGTCAACGCTTCAATGAGCGGCTGGAGTTTGCCGTCCATCACCGACTCAAGCTGGTGGATCGTGAAGCCGATGCGGTGGTCGGTGAGGCGGTTCTGCGGGAAGTTGTAGGTGCGGATTTTCTCGCTGCGATCGCCAGAACCCACCATGGCCTTGCGCTCTTTGGCCAACGCTGACTGCTGCTTCTCCATTTCGATTTCGTACAGACGGGAACGCAGCACGCGCATGCCCTTTTCGCGGTTCTTGATCTGCGACTTCTCGTCCTGGCAGCTGACGACCGTGTTGGTCGGAATGTGCGTGATGCGCACAGCCGAGTACGTCGTGTTCACCGACTGGCCGCCGGGCCCGGAGGAGCAGAAAGTATCGATGCGCAGGTCCTTGGCTTCGATCTTGATGTCGACGTCTTCCGCTTCGGGCAGCACGGCGACCGTCACCGCCGAGGTGTGGACGCGCCCCTGCTGCTCAGTGGCGGGCACGCGCTGCACGCGGTGTACCCCGCTTTCATACTTGAGCTGGGAGAAAACGCGGTTGCCTTCGATGATGGCAATGACTTCCTTCAGCCCACCGGCGGACGACTCCGAGGACGACAGCACTTCCACCTTCCAGCGCTGCGTTTCGGCGTACCGCGTGTACATGCGGAAAACCTCGGCGGCGAAAAGCGTGGCTTCGTCTCCCCCAGTACCGGCGCGGATTTCGAGGATGATGTTCTTCTCGTCGTTCGGGTCCTTGGGCAGGAGCAGCACTTTCAGCTCTTCCTCGACGGTACCGACACGCGCTTCGAGCTGGTTGAGTTCGTCCTGCGCGTAAGCGCGCATCTCGGGATCTTTTTCGTCGGCGAGAACGGCCTTGCTCTCGGCGATGCCCTTGGTCAGGTCTTTGTACTCGCGATACTTCTCGACGATGGGCGCGACTTCAGCGTGCGCCTTGGCGGTCTTCTGGTATCTCGCCGAGTCATTGACGATCTCCGGCGAAGCGAGAGCATTGGTGAGCTCTTCGTAACGGGCTTCGATTTGGTCTAAGCGTTCAAACATAGAGTTCTCGGTTCTCAGTTCTCAGCTCTCAGTTGCAGGCTCGGATTCTCAATTCCGATCGCAGTTCCCGCGCGAGAAATTCCGCCATGATTGCGGAATTCATTCTAGGCGTTTTTCGCTGAGAACTGAGAACTGGGAACTGAGAACTAGGTTTCGGGGAGGGCTCCCCTAGGCAATGATCATCTCGCCACCACGCTCTTTTTCAAGCGACATGGCGTGGTCTAGCGCGACGATGGCGCACTGAGCTTGTTCATTGGACGGCGGCTTGGTGGTGATGCGTTGCAGCCACAGGCCGGGAGCGGTTATCAGCGCGAAGAGCGATCCGCGGTGCTTGGCGGCAAAGCGGATGATTTCGTAGGAGACTCCCGCGATCACCGGCAGCAGCACGATGCGCGAGGCAAAGCGCGCCCAGAAAGTTGTGTATGGGACCAGCATGTAGAAGCCGATCGAAATCAGCATCACCGTCATCAGGAAGCTGGTGCCGCACCGCGGATGGTAGGTGGAATACTTCTGCACGGCAGCGGTCTCGAGCGAGTCACCATTCTCGAAGGCAAACACTGTCTTGTGCTCTGCGCCGTGATACTCGTAGACGCGGCGAATATCTTTCCAGAGCGAGACTCCCCAAATGAACAGCAGGAACAGTGCGAGGCGGATGCCACCGTCGATGAGGTTGAAGACGATTCGGCCGCCCAGCGCCGGATCGATCTTCTTGAGTTCCGTCGCCGCCAGCAGCGGAATGTACTTGTACATGAAGATGAAGAAAGCCAGCGAGATGACGATATTGCCGGCGGCCAGCCAGTTGCTGAGGGTGGCGGCCTTTTCGCGGGTTTCGGATTTGGAAGATTCTGCCTCACTTCTCTTCGGCGGGACAGCCGAAACGGCTGTCTCCACATGAGCATCTTTGCTATTTTCTTCCTGCATCATGTCTTCGATGGCGACATTGACCGAGAAGCGCAGAGCGCGGTAGCCCAGGTTCATGGCATAGCCGAGCGTCATCACGCCGCGCACGATCGGCCAAGCCATCCATTTATGCTTCTCCGACGGACGGTCGAGCGGTTCGCTCATGGTGACCACTTCGCCCGAGGGCTTGCGGCACGCGATCGCCCAGGCGTGCGGGGAGCGCATCATCACGCCCTCGAGCACGGCTTGTCCGCCGACCAGAGTTTCCTCCCCGCTTTCGAGCGCAGGCAGAAGCTGCACGGCAGCCAGGAACCGAACGTAATTTCTCAGTGAACGCACAGAGTTTAGATGCTCCAAAACGAGGCACGACACACGCTTTAGGGTAACACAGGCTGGAAGTCATTTAGGATTGCGTTGTGGGAGCGCTATTTAGAAGTAGAGGCGAGAGTTAGGCACGCTCGGACGCGGCGTTAATGACAGCCGCCGATGAATTTCGAGGAGAGTATGCGCCGGTTGGCCACTGCTTGCGAAGAAATTGCCGGAACCACCAAGAAGTTGTTGAAGACCAGCATTGTCGCCGAGTACCTGAAGTCGCGCACGCCGGACGAGGCCGCTGTATCGGCGGTATTCCTTTCGGGCCGGGCATTTCCTGCATGGGAAGAGACGACGCTGCAGGTCGGCGGGCGGTCGCTCTGGCAGATTGTGGCGGAACTGGCGGGGAAAGATGAAGCAGAGCTAACCGCCGCCTACCGCCGCCACGGCGACCTTGGCGCAGTCGCACGAGATGTCCTTCCCGAGCGCTCTGGTCAGGGTCTGGGTGTGTTGGAAGTTGCGGAAGCGTTCCGGGAGATCGCAGCGGCACGCGGTCCGGCAGCCAAAGCGGCGCTCGTACGGGATCTCCTGACTCGCGCCACTCCGCTGGAAGTCAAGTACATCGTGAAGATCATGACCGGTGACCTGCGGATCGGATTGAAAGAGAGTCTAGTCGAGGATGCGATTGCGAGAGCGTATTTCGGTACGCTCGCTGAGGTCCAACGAGCCAACATGCTCTTGGGCGATATAGGAGAAACGGTGCGACTGGCCAGCGAGGGCAAGCTCGCCGAGGCACGCATGCGGATGTTTCATCCGCTGGGATTCATGCTGGCGAGTCCGATCGAGTCGCCGGAAGAAGGGCTCAGTTACTTCGCCGAGGCTGCCGTGGAAGATAAGTATGACGGCATCCGCGCACAGGCGCATGTCGCAGGCGGTGAGGTGAAGTTCTTTTCGCGGACGCGGGATGAGATCACCGAATCGTTCCCAGAGTTGCCGGATGCGCTGGCCGGACTTCCGCAGGACGCGATTCTCGACGGCGAGATTGTTGCGTGGAAGCCTGCGGCGCGTCAGGCGCGGCCGTTCAGCGTGTTGCAGCAGCGGCTGGGAAGGAAAAAAGTCAGCGACAAGATGCTGCGCGAGGTTCCGGTCGCGTTCCTGGTGTTCGATGTGTTGTACGCGGGCGGGGAGTTGGTGATCGACCGTACCCTGCGGGAGCGGGCGCGGATTCTGGATGAGCTACTGGCGGCAGAAAGAAAGACTATTCACCACAGAGACGCAGAGACACGGAGAAAAACAGGCCAAGGAAACTTCGTCTTCGAAGATCAAGACGCGGACCACGCGATGGCTGCCGCATCGCTCATCATCCGCGCGCCTGTGTTTCGCGCCGAATCGCCAGACGAGTTAGAAGAACTGTTCGCTGCAGCGCAGGAGCGGGGCAACGAAGGCTTGATGATCAAAGATCTGAACTCGGCTTATACCCCGGGCAAGCGCGGCAAGTCGTGGCTGAAAATGAAGCGCGAACTGGCCACACTCGATGTGGTCGTGACCGCGGTCGAGTACGGCCACGGCAGGCGCGTGGGCGTGCTCAGCGACTACACGTTCGCCGTCTGGGATGGTAACAAACTAGTGAACATCGGCAAGGCCTATTCCGGCTTGACCGACGACGAGATCGCCGAGATGACGCGGTGGTTCCTTGAACACACGACTGAAGATCAGGGATTCCGCCGGGTGGTCGAGCCGAAGATTGTGCTGGAAGTGGCGTTCAACAACATGATGCAGTCCGACCGCCACGAAAGCGGCTACGCGCTGCGCTTTCCGAGGATCGTGCGGCTGCGGCCTGACAAGTCGGCGGAGGAGGCGGACACGATAGAACGCGCACACGAGATATTTGTTGCACAAACCACAGTGCAGGGAAAACCCTAGACCTACAAATTGCCAAGAAATTGCCGAGGGTGGACGGAGACCCTCCAGTTCAATCAATTCTTTGGTCGCTCCGTCACGATCAGGTCTGCGGCGCGAGTACCGGCTGCAAGGTTCCATTCAGGTTTGAGATCCAGGCTCCACCCATCCCCGCTGAAAGGATGGATGCTCGGATCTGAGGGAGCAGCTACTTGCGCTCGAACTAAGCGTCCGTTGGCCCGCGTCATTAGAACGCCCTTTGTCGATTTCAGCATGCCCCATTGGTCGGTAACTTGAACGTTTCCCTCGTACACTGTCGAACTGTCGTCGATGGCGACGACAGCATTGGGATTGAAAGTGTAGTTAACATCGGCGCTCAAGGGAAAGACGAGCAGCGAGCCGTCGATGAAGCGCCTCCGCACTTCGGCCAATTGAGTGCGATGCTGCTCGTCCCAGCGTGTCTCAAGAGCTACGACTTCGTCGCCATCGTACCTTTGCGCCCTTCGCAAGGCTTCCGCCTGGGCTAGGTCTGGCAACTTGATCTTGTAAGCTGCGGCGAGGAGTTGTCCTAAATCCGACCGCGCGGTGAGAGACGGGCGCCACTGCAGATCGGTCGCATCCAGCAGTCCGCCGTATGCCGGACCGGACATATAAGCAAACGACCGCACGAAATTGGGCTTACTTATGGCAGCGCTCCGTAAGCCGGAGGCGGCTACCATGTTGAATTCGGAAAGAGACAAAGTGCTGAGCTTTAATCCCGTGTATTCGGCCAGCCCCTCGTTCAATTCCAGGGCATTCTCGCGGGCTGACGCCTCCGGAAACAGCGAACGGCGATAGGCACGGAAATAGAGCGCGTCCTCCACCGCCCGGCCACGATCCTGTCCCTGCTGCCAGAGCGCGCGTTCAAGCGCGCGCCACTCCAACTGCAACCAGATGCGGCCATCGCGCGAGTCCAAGTGGCTGTTCATCGTGTCAGCCGCGGACAAACCAATTTCTCCCTGTACCCTGTGAAAGCATTCGTGCATCAGCAGACGGACACGATCGCGCCGGTACTGAGGAAGTGGCCACATGACCATGGTCCAGTGGACTCCGCCCCATTTCGTTGCGGTATTGGCGATTCCGACGTCCGCGGGAAGCAATCCAGTAAATAGGCCGTCGCTGGCTTTGAGCTGACCTCCTGTATCGCCTTGGTTGGCGGCGATCGCACGAGTATCAGGATCGACGAATAGCAACGGACCGCAGAGCTGTACTTTCCAGAGAGAACCGTTATCGCGAACGGATGCAGCCTTCGCCTCGGAGAAATATTGCTGTGCCAGTACTCCGTCGATAGCAGAAGTCTGCGCATTAACAAACGGCCAGGCGAATAGAACCATACCTGCGAAGCCGGAAGACAAAAGCAAGGAAAAAATGAGGCCCGAACGCCGTGAGATGAGAAGAAGCATGAATCCTCCTAACCTAAAGGCAACGGCAAAGTATAAGGGGAAATTGCGCTGGGGCTCAATGCTAGTGGCTGTGGTGATGATGCTCTTCTTCGCTCTCCACCACCGGAATCACGCAACCATGCGCCGCTTCGCACACCACGTGCTCGAACTGAATGGTCGTGTGGTCGATGCGAAAGTCGTGCAGCAGCCGCTCCTTCACGTCGCGCAGAATGCGCTCGCTGACCGACGGCGGAATATCGGCAATCGAAATATGACAGGAGAGCGCATGCGTTTCCGATCCGATGCTCCACACATGAAGATCGTGGACATCGTTGACGCCCTCGATCGAACTTATAGCGGCCTCGATCCTTTCGAGTTTCATGCCGCGGGGCGTGCCTTCCAGCAGAATGTTGAGCGTCTCGCGCACGATACCGTAGCCTGACCAGAGAATCAGTGCGCCGATTCCCACGGACAACGCGGAGTCTATCCAGTAATTCCCGGTGACCAAGATCGCCCAGCCTCCCGCAATCACGGCCGCCGTCGAGAGCGTGTCCCCGACTTCGTGCAGCAGCGCGCTGCGAATGTTCACATCGCCGCCCGAACGGTAAAGTAGCAGCGCAATCACGCCGTTCATCAGGACACCGGCGGCGGCCACCCACATCATCACGCTGGCCTGCACGTGTTCCGGGTGCTGCAGGCGCCGGAAGGCCTCATAGAAGATGAAGAACGAAACCGCGACTAGCGAGGTCGCATTGACTAGCGCGGCCAACACTCCGGCGCGATGGTAGCCGTAGGTTTTGGTGGAGTTCGCGGGGCGCGCCTGGAAATAGACCGCCACCAACGACAGCAGCAGCGCGAGAAAGTCGGAAAGATTGTGTCCGGCTTCAGAGAGTAAGGCCAGCGAATGGGCACGGATGCCGGCCACGACCAGCAGCACAATGTAGGCCAGCGTCACCGCAAGCGAGATCTTCAGAACCCGCGTGGGACTGCCCGCACCGTGAACATGCACATGCACCTCTTAAGTTTACGGGCGCGGAGGGCGGGCTTCAAGCCGGGGAGTGGTCAAGCGCCCATCAGCCCTTGGTCAGGCTGTCGAGGTAGCGGTTGTTATAGAACGTGGTTGTCTTCTGTACGAACTCGAGAATCCTAAACATCCGCTCGCGGCCTTCGCGGTTCATTTCCCGGAACTGCACCGCGATGCCGGAGCCGGGATCGAGCCTTGCCACTACCCCTTCGGCCGACAAGCTGGCATCATCCATCGAGAACCCCAGCTTGATTTTGCTGCCCGGCGCCAGAATGGTGCTGGTTTCCACAAAGCAGCCGCCCAGGCTGACGTCGGTAAGATTAGCAAACAGAGGAGGTCCTCCCACCTCCGTTTGCAGCTCGATCGTGACCCGGCACTTCATGCGCGGGTGGGAACGGCGGTCTTTGTAGGCCAGCTGCTTCTGCTTCTCCAGATACATGCGGCGGTCGGCTTCGGCCAGAAGCTGTTCCGCATCCTTGCCGTCTTCCGGATACACCGCGCGTCCAACGCTCAGTGAGAGAATCTCTTCGCCGCAGACCTCGCTCCCCGCCTGCTTGGCCAGGGCCCGCATTTGCTCCGCTTTCTTCCCAGAGGCCTCGGCGGCAAGACCGGGAGCGACGACCACAAACTCGTCCCCACCCATGCGCGCAACATAGTCGTACTCGCGGCAGCTATCTTTGAGGGCCTGGGCAAAAAGGCGCAGCACGCGATTGCCTTCGAGATGGCCGAAGCGGTCGTTAATCTGCTTGAAGCCGTCCATGTCCGAGACCATCACAGTCAGCGACGAATTATCGCGCTTGCAACGCGCCAGTTCGCGGTCCAATTGCAAGAAAAGCGAGCGGGCGTTGGGCAGGCCCGTGAGGTAGTCGGTGGTTGCCGAACTTTCCGCCTGCTGATATTTGAGTGCATTCTCGATCGAGAGCGCCATCTTCCCGCTCACTGCCAGAAGAATCCGCAGGTGATCGGAAGTGAAAGCGTCGCGCTCGCCGCGGTAGAGCGCGAGAACGCCGATCACTCCCGCCACGCCCTCCAGCGGCACGGCCAAGGCCGAGCGCAGCGTGCTGAATTTCGAAGGATCATTCAGGTAGCCCGGTTCCACCGACGGATTGCCGTTGACGATCGGCTTCCGGTTCTGCGCTACCCAGCCGGAGAGCCCCTGCCCCACAGGGATGCGCAGTGACGAGAACAGCCGGTAATTGTCCCCGTTCACATATTCGGGGATCAGTTCAGCATCGCGCCGGATGTAGATGGCGATGGCATCGTACGGCACCATCGGCTTGAGTTTGACGGAAAAAACTGAGAGCGTTTCCCCGAGACTCAGAGAAGCACCCAGATCCTGGCTCAACTCGAACAACGACTGCGCCTCTTGTCGCGCGGCCGCGATGGACGACAAGAACGTGTTCTCGCGCCCGACGTAATCCTGTGCCGTGGCGTTTTCAAATCCGGCCGCCGGCTCGAGGCCACGCTCGATCTTGATGGCGGTGGAGAGCGGGCCGTTTGGATCGGCCGCCGACTTCGCCACGGCAAGCCGTTCCAGCTGCTGATAACGCTTCTGCAAAACGTCAACCACTTTCGGGTCGAACGACTTGCCCCCCTCGGCGGCCAGTTTCTGCATAACGTCTTGCAGTGGCAAAGCGCGCCGGTATTGGCGATCGGACGCCAGCGCATCGAGATAGTCGACAGCCGAGAGGATGCGGGCTCCGATAGGAATCTCCGCTCCCTTCAGTCCGAGCGGATAACCGGAACCATCGAATTTTTCATGGTGGGCACGCACAATGGGCACGACTGGATAAGGGAAGCGCACCCGCTCGAGAATTTCTGCGCCCACCAGCGTGTGAATCTTCATCTTCTCGAATTCTTCCGGCGTGAGACGGCCCGGCTTCGAGATGATGTGTTCGGGTACGGCCAGCTTGCCGATGTCGTGCAAAAGCGCGGCGGCGTGCAGAGCCTCGAGTTCGGCTCCGATCACCCCCAACTCCTTGGCTACTTCGATGGCATAGACGCGCACGCGCTGCAGGTGCTCGTGCGTGGTGTGGTCCTTGGCTTCAATGGCCAGCGCTAACGCCTCGATGGTTCGCAGGTGCAGATTCGCCATTTCCTCGACGTGACGTTTCTCGTCTTCCAATTTGCCCAAGTAGAGGCGATACGAGCGGTAGATGAGGTAAACCGCGGGCACCAGGAGCAGCGACGTTTCCCAGTTGAAATGCTCGTTGAGCCAGACGATGGTACCGGCGATCCCAGCTCCCACCAGGTAGTAGGGGAAGGACCAGAAATAACAGTCCACCAGGATTCGTGTGAGCGGCCGGCGTTCGCTCAGCGAAATCACGGTCGCAATGGATCCCGCGTTGGCGATGAAGTAGACCGTCGCCGCCACCCCCAGCAGTATCGGCCGGTTACCCACCAACAGGAGCGACAGAGGGTGGTGATACACCACGTACGCCAGCGCCGTCGAGACGGCCCCCGCGCACACATTAAACGTTACCTGAATCGCCTGCGGACGCTCCGGATACAGACACTGGGCCAGCATCGAGACCGCGCCCAGAATCAGAGTCTCGGTGAAGCTGAGTTCCAGGACGCCGATCAGGATAAATAGGAAATTCACCGACAGCGTGCCGGTGATGCCCGGCAGGTTGACCTTGAGCCTTGACGCCAGAATGGCGATGCCCAGATAACAGATGAACTCAGCAATGTTCTTGCTGCTCTGGTGGATTCCGCCGTAAATCAGCGTGGCAAGCCCGGCGATAACCATCACCGAGATAAACGCCCTGGCGGGTAGAGACAGACTTCTCCACGAGCGCGAGTGCGTGGGCAGACCTATGGCAACGCTGGTAGCACCAGTCATACGAATGAGCACACTGCGGCCGCGAGAGGGTCAGCCAGCCTTCCATAGATACCAGCTAACACTTTTAGAAACAATGATTTGGACAACCCACAAGAAACTTCGGTAACTTCGGCGGAGGTTCCCAATGGTTGACAAAGGCTGGGATCATTGAGCTGCAGCGGAGGCCGAATCGAATGGAAAATCCGAAGAAGTCGTGCCCCGCGCGGATGGGTGATCCTAAACCTTACGAATTTTCGCGCACGGTCACCCCACTACGGCGGAAACCCATTTCCCTTCAAGCACTTGTGAAACTGCTAGACGGAGTGCGACACATCTTCCTCGGCCACATCGTGATCCGTATTGTTTGTGGCAGAAACTGGAGCCGACGACTTCCCGCGCCGCATGGCCACGATGCCCGTGCGCACCATCTCCAACACGCCGTACGGACGCAGCACCTCTAACAGCCCGTCAATCTTGTCTTCCCCTCCGGTGATTTCGATGGTGAGCGAATCGGGCGCCACGTCGACGACCCGCGCGCGGAACACGCTGGCCAGCTCCAGCACGTGCGAGCGTGCCTCGTGAGTAGCGGCGACTTTGATCATGGCCAGATCGCGAACGATCGCCGGTGCGTTGGTGATGTTCTCGACCAGCAGCACGTTAACGAGCTTATACAGATTGGCCTCAATGCGGCGCGCCTGGTCGCGGTCCGCGTCGACTGTAATCGTCATGCGCGAGACTTCGGGCTTCTCCGTACGCCCGACCGTGAGCGAATCAATATTGAAGGCGCGGCGGCGAAACAGCGACGCCACGCGCGTCAGCACGCCCGGTTTGTTTTCCACGTACACCACGTATGTATTCAGCATGTTTTCTCTATTCGTCGTATCTACTTCGTCATCTCTATTCATCAGCGGCGGTCTCGACGATTTTGCTGGGCCGCCGGATCATCTCATGTAACGAAGCCCCGGCCGCGACCATGGGATAGACCGTGTCCTCTTGTTCCACCCGGAAATTGATGAGCACGGGACCATCATGCTGTCGCGCCGCCTGCACCGAAGGCACCACCTGCGAACGCTCGGTCACGGTCATGCTGCGAATGCCGTAAGCTTCGCCGAGTTTGGCGAAATCCGGATTGAGCAGCGGAGTCGCGGCGTAGTTGCGCTCGTAGAAGAATTCTTGCCATTGCCGCACCATGCCCAAAAAGCCGTTGTTGATGATGGCGATGTTCACCTTCAGCTTCTCCTGCACGATCGTAGCGAGTTCGCAGAGCGTCATCTGAAATCCGCCATCGCCGACGACTACCCAGACCTCGGCCTCAGGCCGCGCAACCTTCGCGCCGATCGCGGCGGGCAAAGCGAACCCCATCGTGCCCAATCCTCCAGAGGTGATCAGGCTGCGCGCCTTCTCGTGTTTGTAATATTGCGCCTCCCACATCTGATGCTGGCCCACGTCGGTCACGACCACGGTCTCCCCGTCCCGAGTCTCGTGCCAAAGGTCGTTGATGACGTGAGCGGCGTAGAGATGACCGCTGTCAGGCAGGTTCTGGATGTCGCGCACCGCAGCATCGCCCTTCAGTTGATCGATGGAGTCCAACCACTCGCTGCGGTCAATCGATTCCACATGCGGCAACAGCTCGTGCAGCACTTCCCGCAAGTCGCCGACAAGAGGAACATCCACCTTCACGTTCTTGTTGATCTCCGCAGGATCGATCTCGATGTGAATCTTTTTCGCGTTGGACGCATACGTTTTCAAATTGCCAGTTACGCGATCGTCGAAGCGCATGCCAAACGCCAGCAACAGGTCGGCTTCCTGAATCGTATGATTCACCCAGGCCTCGCCGTGCATGCCCATCATGCCCAGGTTGAGTGGATGCGACGCCGGGAACGCACCCAAGCCGAGCAACGTGAGCGCCACCGGAATCCCCGCTTTCTCGGCGAACTCGCGCACTTCCGCCATGGCTCCAGAAATGATGATGCCGTGCCCCGCCAGAATCACGGGCCGCTTGGAGTTGTGAATCAATTCCAGCGCTTGCTCATATTCCTTCCGCTCCGGCGACAGATCTGGGCGGTAGCCGGGCAGTTGCGGCTTGGCGGCCTCCCAGTCGAAGTCGCAAGTCGTCTGCTGCGCATCTTTGGTGATGTCCACCAGCACGGGCCCGGGCCGCCCAGACCGCGCTACGTAAAACGCCTCTCGAATCGTCCGCGCGACTTCGCTGGCGTGTGTCACCAGATAGTTGTGCTTGGTGATAGGAAGCGTGACGCCGGTAATGTCGGTCTCCTGAAAAGCGTCCGAGCCGATCAGCTTGCTGCCCACCTGGCCGGTGATACAGACGATCGGCGAAGAATCGAGCATGGCCGTGGCGATTCCCGTCACCATGTTCGTTGCGCCCGGACCAGAGGTGGCGACGGCGACTCCTACTTGCCCGCTGGCGCGCGCGTACCCATCCGCCATGTGCGTCGCTCCCTGCTCGTGACGCACCAGAATGTGATGGATCTTGCTACCCTTCAACGCGTCGTAAGCGGGCAGAATCGCGCCGCCGGGATAACCGAAAACGGTCTTCACCCCTTCGCGCTCCAGGCATTCCCACAGGATGCTCGCGCCGGTCATGCTTTTGGCAGTCGTTGATGTCTTGTCTTTCATGCCAACCTCCCTAACCGCAGGTCTGAACGAGGTTCGTATCAGGGTATGCCTTCAGGCATGCCGTAAGCACCGCCCATTCACGTTCGCCTTTAGGCGCTGCATTCTGCAAATCGACTTTCACCGCCCGCTCCTAAAAAGCAAAACCCACCAAGCCAGCTTCTGGCGGGGCGGGATTCGGGAGCCTTTAGGATTTCTCGTTTCTCAGCTCGCTGTATCCCTCCATACCGCGAAGGGGACAACAACTCGTCCCCCGCGGACTGTAACGCTAATTCGGTGTAGATAGCGGTCATTCATAGCTGATCAGGAGGTGCAGAGATGGTATCGAAGCCAAGGGACGCGGTGCAAGTGGAAAGTCGGGAAAGACTCCGGTGGGAATGCCCCTGCCCTACGGTCACCGTTACAGTCGAAGAATTCGTCTCTCCACATCCTGCGCCGCCTGCGCCACGTTCTCAGGTCGGCCCAGATCCCGCCAATAATATTCGTCCGCTCGAAACGCGGCAATGCTCTCTCCCTGACCCGCAACCCGCAGATAGGAAGTAATGATGGAGAAAACGCCCTGCTCCGTCATCAAAGCCAGCAACCTCGGAGAAATCACGTGGATGCCTGAAAACGCCAGAGGCCGCATCTCCTGCGCAGGCCGGGCTATTTCGGGCACCCCATCGTGTCCCGCTCGGCGTCCACACAGCTGATTCTGCTCGTCAAACAGGAGATATCGCGAAGTCTCACGCTCCTGCACCGCCAGCGTCGCCAGAGCCTGATTCTCGCGGTGAAACTGCACCATGCGCTGGAGGTCAATCGTACTTAGGACATCGACATTGTGCAGAACAAACGGCTCTTCGGCGTCGCTGGAATCTTCGAGAAAAAACCACGCCGCTCTCTTGAGACCGCCGCCAGTGTCGAGCAAAACCTCCTCGCGCGAAATCTCGATCCTCATTCCGAAGCTGTCATTCCTCTTCAGATAATCGACAACCATGTCGGCGAAGTGATGCACGTTGACAATCACTTCGCGAATCCCAAAGCCCCGCAAGCGGCGAAGCGTGATCTCCAGCAGAGTGCGTCCCGCAACTTCCACCAGCGCCTTGGGACGATCATCAGTCAGCGGGCGCAGCCGCGTACCGAGGCCGGCGGCCAGAATCATCGCCTTCATGGCTCGGATTTCTCCGGCTCTGACTTCGCCGTTCCGATTTTCTCCGACTCCATCCTCTCCAGTTCGCGATGCCGCAAGACAACCTCAATCCCACTCCTGCCGCGCAGCCGTTTTGCGAGTTGCTCCGCCAGATACACAGAGCGATGCTGCCCGCCCGTGCACCCAAACGAGACCATCAAATGCTTGAATCCGCGGCGCTGGTAGCTGCTCACACTGGCATCCACGAGCGACATCACACTGGCTAGAAACTGATGCACGCTCTCCTCCTGATTGAGATAGTCGATCACCGGTGCATCTCTGCCCGTGAGAGCCTTGAAGCGCTCTTCCCGCCCAGGATTCGGCAGGCTGCGCCCATCGAAAATGAATCCGCCGCCGTTCCCGCTCTCATCCTTCGGCAAACCGCGGTGAAACGAGAAACTGAAAACCCGCACCACAAGGCTGTCAGCCTCCGATGCCAGCCCCTGCAATTTCTCAGAGGCCAGCATGCTGTTGAACGCGTCCATCAGCGTCGGCAGCGCAATAGGCAGCGTCACGTTGTGCAACAGCCACCGCAGGTTCTTCAGCGCATACGGCACGCTCTGTAGGAAATGTGCCTTGCGCTCATAAAATCCGCGAAACCCGTAAGCTCCCAGCGCCTGCATGATGCGGATATAAACATAAACGTAGTAGTGCTGCAGAAATGCTTCGCGCTTCAGATCGACAAAGCCAGCGAGCGTGTCGAGATAGTGATTGAGCAACTGCTGTCGCAATTCTGGCGGTAGATCAGCCTTGGCGTCGTACAAAAGAGACGCAACGTCATACTGCAACGCGCCTTTGCGTCCGCCTTGATAATCCAGAAAAAACGGTTGCCCTTCGCGCAGCATGATGTTGCGAGACTGGAAATCCCGATAAAGAAAGTAGTCGCGCCCCGCGCTCAGCAAGAACTTTGTCAGGCGGCTGAAGTCGTCCTCCAGCGCCTGCTCGCTGAACGGAATCCCGGCCAGCCGCAAGAAGTAGTACTTGAAATAATTCAGGTCCCAGGCAATCGACTGCCGGTCGAAACTCCCGCGCGGGTAGCACACCTTGTAATTCAAATCCCGCCCAGCCTCGATCTGAAACCGCGGTAACGTGGTGATGACTTTTCGATAGGCCTCGACCACCGCAGGAGCTATGTTTTCGCCCGCACGATTCTGCGAAAGAAACTCGAAGAGCGACGTGTCCCCAAAATCCTCTTCGAGATACGCCCCGTGGCCCAAGTCTTCCGCATAAATCTCCGGCACGGGCAGTCCGTGCTTGCGGAAATGCCGGGAAAACTCAAGGAACGCAGCGCTCTCCTCCCGCACACCGTACAGGATGCCGATGGCGCTGACTTTCTCGCCGACCAGCCGGATGATTTTGCGTCCCGAACCTCCGAGTTCGCCCTGCAACGGGAGAATCTTCGTGACCGGCGATTGAAAATGTTGCTCGAAGAGTTTTTGGAGGACGTCCATGAAATGGGGAATCCGCGCCGCAGACCCGGCGCTTCACCACAAAGATAACACTCAGGCACAGTCGCAGAACGGAAGAGGGATCATCGTGCGAAACAGCACGATCTAAATGAGGGAAGGAGAATCAGAGGCCGGATCGCCGACCCACCAAATCCCAGGAGCATTCGGTGAGAGCTTTTTCTGAGAGTCAAAGCCCAGCCGCGCCAGTTCCGCAAGGATGGCATCAATCGCGCGCCCCACCGACTGACGAACCGCCTCGCTCAACGGCTGTCCTGGCTCGTAGCACGATCCCACAATCCCCACCAGCAGCACGTGCTCCGGGCTGGCGCCCAGCATTTCAGCCGTCATCATGCATTCCGAAAGCGCAGGTGAGTGCGGATCGAGCCGCTCCGCCGGCATCACGCGAAGGATGTCTTCTTTTCGGTAGAGCACAACCGTGCCCGGGCAGCCGTCACTGGCCACTGAATCGACGAGTATGAGCGCGTGCAACCCAACGATCTGATGGGTAAGGTCTAGTGCTGGGGTGCCGAGGTCGGCAACTTCAACGCCTTCCGCGAACGTGTACAACGACTCCAGAAGCCGCACCACATACGGCCCTACGCCGTCGTCCCCGAGCAGAACGTTCCCGATTCCGCCAATGAGCGCACGCTTCACAGAATCTTCGCCACTCCAATCTTTCGTCCCGAAGGATCGAACGCATGACACGCACACGCCATGCACGGATCGAACGAGTGCACCGTCCGCAAAACCTCCAGCGGTTCTTCCGGCCGCGCCAGCGGCGTGTGCAGCAGCGACGCCTCGTAAGGACCATGCGCTCCCGCCCGATCGCGCGGGCTGGCATTCCACGTAGAGGGAACGACTGCCTGGTAGTTCTTGATCTTCTGGTCCTTGATGACGATCCAGTGCGAAAGCGTTCCGCGCGGCGCCTCGTGAGTTCCCACGCCCTCCACTTCGTGCGTCGGCAATACCGAGTGGTTGTGAACCGTGTAGTCGCCCTTCGAAATGTTCTCCACCAGCAACTCCAAATGCTTCTGCGCCAGCTCCGCCAGCATGCAGGCGCGAATCGCGCGTGCGGCGTGGCGCCCGAGCGTGGAATGCAGCGCGGCAGGAGTGGCGCGAGGTCCACCGATGGCCGCGATTTTCTCAATTGCCATGTCGGTGTACTTGCGCGTCAGCGGATGTCCCTGCGCGTAGCCGATCAAGACCTGCGCCAGCGGCCCGACTTGCATAGGTTCACCATTGAAGCGCGGCGCTTTCACCCATGAATACTTCTGTTCCCCATCCCACCCGGTGAAAGCCGGCTCCGTCTCCCCAGCCCACGGATGCAGAGCTTTGTCGCCCTGGTAGTAAGCATGCATCACATCTTCGCTCACCGATTGCCGGAAGATCGGGTCCGACGCCGTCTGGAATCCCTTCACGCCCGCGAGATTGCCATCGCGAATGTAGCCGCCGGGCAGGTCATACGCCGAGCCCCGGCTGTCCAGCGGCAGATCAGGAACCGCAAGATAATTGCGGACGCCGCTGCCGATCTTGAACCACTCCGGATACATCGCCGCCACGGCGCACACATCCACGAAGTACACGTGCTGCACAAACTGCACGACCTCTTCGAGCAGCGTGCGGATCATCTCCAACTGGCTCATGCCCAGCGCAGACGGGCTGTCGAGGTCGATCGCGTTGGCGACGCCGCCCACGTTCAAGTTCTGAATGTGGGGCGTCTTCGATCCCAGAATGCCCACCACCTGCAGTGCCTTCCGCTGATATTCGAGGGCCTGCACGTAGTGCGAAAACGCCAGCAGATTCACTTCGGGCGAAAGCCGCATCGCTGGATGTCCCCAGTACCCGTTGGCGAAGATCCCCAACTGTCCGCTGCTCGCGACGGCGTTCACCCGATCCTGCGCCGCCTTCAGTTCGTTGCGCGAGTTGCGCGTCCAAGGCGAGAGACTCTCGGCCAGCTTCGACGTCGCTGCCGGATCGGCCTTGGGAATCTGCAGAACGTCCACCCAATCGAGTGCTGACAACTGATAGAAATGCACGATGTGGTCATGCAGCGCATGCGCAATCAGAATCAGGTTGCGGATATATTGCGCGTTCAGCGGGATCTCGAGCTTCAGTGCGTCTTCCACCGACCGCACGCTGGCCATGGCGTGCACGGTCGTGCAGACCCCGCAAAAACGCTGCGTGAACAACCACGCATCGCGCGGGTCCCGGCCGCGAAGAATCTTTTCGATCCCCCGCCACATGGTGCACGACGCCCATGCATTGCTGACCGCGTTGTTCTCAACCTCCACGTCAATGCGAAGGTGGCCTTCGATTCTGGTGATGGGATCAATTGTGATTCGCTTTGCCATAAGATCCTGTTATGAATCGGATTCTGTTGCCTCGGTTTCGTTTTCGCCGAAATGTCCGTATTTGAAATAGCCCGTCCACCGGATGTAAGGCCGCCGGAAGCGGAAGTAACTCGCCATGTCGTGCCACTCGTGCAGTGGAGCGGGAAGAATCGCCAGCCGCTTCACCGCAACCAGAAAACCCACGATGCCCAGAGAAATGAAGCCCAGCGAGACCAGGATTTCAATGGTCGCCGGAAAATAGAGTGCCTCCGGATTGGGCCGGAAGGCCAGCGTTGTCGGGCTGAAGCGGTAGATCATGCCGCCCGCCGAACTCAGAATGTAGCCAATGAACATCGGCCGCGGGTCGTGATACCGCAAGGATCGGCGCAGCAGGAACCCGCCAATCGAAACCAAAAATATCTCCAGCCAGAACACACCAGCGAACCGGTCGAAGTGAAATGCAGTCCCCATCGCGCCGCGAAATAGAATGTCGAGCAGGCGCAGCCCCAGCCACCCGAAAATTAGCCACGACGTAATCCGCGCAGCCTCGTCGAGAACTTCCATGTCCATGGCCCGCTTCCACACCAGGCAGCACAGCATGGTCGTTCCCGCCACGCAGCCGAACGACATGAACGTCGCCGCTCCCAGGTACAGCACCGGCAGCCACGGAGTCTGCCACAGCGGGTGGACTCGCTCCCCGGCCAGCAGCATCAACGCTCCGAGCGACGACTGGTGCATCCCCGGCAGCAAATACGCAGCTGCGATGATCCACGGAAAGAAATAGTGAAGCCTTTTTTCAATCAGCTCCACTCCAGGACGCAAACGCGAATCGAAATACCACAGCCGCTCCAACACCGGCGGAATATTTTCCACCGCCAGCGGGATCATCGCGTAAATCGACATGCAGATGGCCACTTCCGCCAGCGGCGAATGCATGTTCCACTTCCACGGAAACACGATCCAATAGAAGTTCCAGGGACGCCCGGCATCGATGCCGAGCAAAAGAAGGCCGCACGCGTAAGCCAGGAAGCTGGTCAGCAAAGCCATCCGCATCAGCGAGTGCATCCGCTTGCGGCGGAACACCCACGCGGCAATTCCAACCGCGAACGCGCCCGAGCCCAATGCAGTCAGCACCATCAGGTTGAACGTCTTCCAGATCCCCCAACCATACGCGTCATTCATCCCGCTGACCGGCCCCAGCCCCGCCAACTCGCGGTAGCCGCTCAAAACGAATGCCACGAGAACGAGCGCCGACAGCCCGAGAAAGAATTTGTTCACCACCGGAAATCCGTACACCGGCACGTTTCGTTCCCAGCGATTGTTGCTTCGATCAACGCTTGCCGCTGCGCTGCTCATAGTTGCGCCCTCAGTCCGGTTTCTTTTTCGCGTTCGTGGGCTTCCTGCTCGTGGCCCTTCAGGCTCTTACGAATCACTTGGACCAACCCCGCATACAGCAACGCCGGCAACGCGAAATACTGATAGAAACGTCTCTGCCAGCGCAGCGTTCTTGCAGGAACTGACTCTGGCCCCAGCTCCGGCAGTCCCAGCTTCTCGAAGGGAACACGCGACAGATACAAAGCCTGCGTACCGCCGTTATCAATCTCCCCGTACACGCGATTCTGGTAGTAGCGGCCGGGACTGTTCTTGATCCGCTCCTTGGCATCCATCAGCAACACCGAGCGTGGCCCGAAGATCACCGCTCCGGTCGGGCATACACTGGTGCATCCCGGCTTCAGCCCTTTCTCCAGGCGATGGCTACACAGTTCACACTTGGTCACGCGCGGATTGAACCCCATCCACTGGAACCGCGGAATGTGATATGGGCACGTGATCGTGCAGTAGCGGCAGCCAATGCATTTCTGGGCGGTCCAACTGACCACGCCGCTTTCCGGATCCTTATGCAGCGCCTGAAACGGACAGCCCGCCGCGCATGCCGGATCCAGGCAGTGCATGCACTGCCGTTTCACAAATGAGAACGCAGATCCGTCTTCCGGTTTGTAGAGCTTAATGACGTTGCGGGTCAGATCGTTCAGATCCGACGGCGCTTGGTGCAGTTCGTCGCCGCGGGTGTCGGGCGCCGTATTGTTCGCCTCGGCACAGGCCGCCACGCAAGCCTTGCATCCAATGCAGATGCTTGCGTCGTAGAGTAATCCGACGGCGGCGCTGGGAACGGGAATGGGCTCGCCCGCCTGCAGCACATCGGTGCCGACCGTGACCGCCACGGCGGCCGGCACTCCAGCTTTGGCGATGCCACTGATCAGTTGACGCCGAGTGATGGCCACGTCAGTCCTCTTTCTTGCCAGTCGGCTTCGCTTTCAGTTTCTCCGCATGCGCGACGTCGGCCGCAACCCGGGCCACTCCCGCTTCCGTGCTGCTCTGGAAGCGCTGCGAGGCCACCCACGCCGCGCCCCCAACCGCTCCCGTAATCGCACCTACCAAGGCGGCCGCGCCAACTTTGAGCTGGCCCGCCGTGCTGAAGATCGGAGGATAGGTGTCCGGAGGAGTCGCCAGATGGATGGGGACCGTCTCAAAAGTTCCCATCTGCCACACCACGCCTTTTTCCGTGCAGCCCACGCAGGGTACACCGGTCCCAATCGGCCACACACCCGGAATCTCATTGAAGTGCCGTGTCGCGCACGCAGCGTGAGTTACCGGTCCCTTGCAGCCGAGCTTGTACAAGCACCAGCCCTTGCGGTGCCCTTCATCGCCGAACGCGGCTGCGAATCGTCCCGCATCAAAGTGAGCTCGCCGCGGGCAGTTCTCGTGGATGACTCGGTCATACGCGAACTTTGGTCGATGGAACTCGTCCAGTTCGGGCAGCCGGCCCATCGTTACGTACTCGAGAACCACGGCCAGCAGGTTGTAAGGATTCGGCGGGCAGCCGGGAAGATTGACGATCGGCTTTCCCGAGATCACGGAATCGACGCCCACCGCGCCCGTTGGATTCGGATCCGCGGACGGCACTCCACCCCAAGAAGCGCAGGAACCAATGGCGATCACTGCGGCTGCCTGCCCCGCGACTTCTTTGACCACTTGAATTGCCGGCCTGCTCCCCAGCTCCATGTAAACCCCGTCGTCCCTGGCCGGAATTGACCCTTCAACGACCAGAACGTACTTCCCGGCGTTGTCTTCGATGGCGGATCGCAGCGCCGCTTCCGCCTGGGCGCCGGCGGCAGCCATCAAAGTCTCGTGATAGTCCAGAGAGATGACATCCAGAATCAGGTGGGCGACGTCGGGAGCGGATGTCCTCAGCAACGTTTCCGTGCATCCCGTACAGTCCTGAAAGTGCAGCCAGATGACGGAGGGTCTCCGTGCTTTCCCCACGATCCGCGCCACCTGCGCGGCGGTCGCGCGGCGCGTCAGACTGAGGCCGACCGGAGCAGCAATGATGATTTTTGAACAGAGTTGTAGAAAATTGCGTCGGGACACACCGCTCTTCTGCAAATGAGCCCCGATTGTTTCTCTCTCGCCTGTCGTCATGGACAGTCTCCCTAGCTGCGTGGCTGTCAGCCAAATCGAGCGTGCCGAGAACAGAAAATGGCCCGTTCACGGCGCGCGTGTAATTCTCGCGCCGCTACAAGCTACACAACTGCTCTCGGGGTTCTTGTTCGACTGCGATGTGGAGAGATCGGTGGGATTGATCTGGGACTGTCTGGTACCAAAATGATAGAAAGAGAATGAAATGACTTACCAGTGCGCTTTCGTGGTCCCGGCTATCCTCCCGACTCCTCCCTCCCGGCTGCCCCAGCGTGGTCTGCTGGTCAGTCCACTCCAAGTCGAATGCAATGTTTATGCTCTATTCCCGAATTGACCTCAGTGATGCAAATCACACTTCGATGTGATACTCATCATCCTGAGGAGATGCGAGCAGAGGCCTGAGGCTCTGATCAGAACTCCGAGCATGGCGAGACAATCTGGATGGGAATTTGGTGGCGGCGGTAGGACTCGAACCTACGACCTACGGATTATGAGTCGCCCCCCGGCTGCTGATTCTACACATCTTCAACGAGATAGCTCGGCAGTTCCCGGCAAAGTCCTGCAAAATCCGCAACCCAACCGCAACCGGAAAAGCGGCGAATGACAGTCGCCCGCTCTCAGCCCTTTCCACTCTCCAGCGCGTCGCGATCTGTCAGGCTTGATCGCCCGCGGCGATCTTATCCGGCGGCGCCGGATGACTGAAACGGATCAGGCGCCGAGCGATCGTTTTCGAGTTCTTGCGCGCCTGGGTTAGAGTTGTGGGGATTCAGTTCGACTCGCTCACGCTGTTCTTCGGGCTGGCTGATCCCAGACCCGCACCCTCCACAGTTCTTTTTCTGACTCACTCCTATTCGGGCCGGAACTTACCGGACCCGCACCATTGCGGAGTTAGAGCTCCGAGCTCGCGGGTTTGCCCGCGGCCGGACAAAATCACAATCGGAGGGATTCCATGCGGACGTACAACGGCGACAGCGGCTTGCTCGCGATCGAGCAATTGCCAGACGAAGTAAGAGACCAACTCCCGGCGTCGATGAGAAACGCGGCGCCGAAATCACAGTTCCGGCTCACAGAAGCGGAAAAGCGGAAATACAACCTCGCGCGCGGCATCCTCACGGCGTCCGAGAATCACGAAGGGACGCTCGAAAGAAACTGCTTCGAGTTGGAAATCAGTCACGAGATCGCGCGATACGCGCCGAAGAATCGCGGCGGGCTCTTCGTCCCCTGGTGCATCGAGATCGATCCGCTAGCTGGAAAGCGCGCGGGTTTGGACTCGAAGACGGCGACGACCGGACAAGAGCTCAAGTTCACGGAGCCCGGAACGTTCATCGAGTTCCTGTACAACCGGATGCGCGTGAAGGAACTCGGCGCTCAGACGGTCGGCGGTCTCCGTTCCAATGTCGCCTATCCGAAGCAGACCGGAAAAGTCAGCGGCGCCTGGGTGGGCGAGAACCCCGGCTCTGATGTCGCCGACTCGAACTTGACGCTCGGACAGGTTCCGACCTCTCCGAAGACGTACCAGAGCTCCAGCTCTTACTCCCGGCAATTGCTCGCGCAAGCCGTGATCGATGTCGACACGCTCGTCCGTGAAGACCTCGCAACTGATATGGCTCTTGCGGCCGATCTCGCGGCGATCGCCGGGACGGGAACACTCCAGCCGACGGGCATCCTGCACACGTCGGGGATCACGTCGTATGTCAACGAAAACGACAGCGGGAACGGCTCGACGCCGACTTACCCCGATGTTATCCACATGATCGAGCAGCTCGAAGACGCAAACGCGGATCAGCTCGGCGATCCCGGTTTCCTCACGACGCCGTCTATGAAGAGCTTTTTCAAGCTCTTGCCTCGGCTCGCAAACCAGATCGCTCTCCCTGCCTGGACCGACGACGACGAGCTCGGCGGATACATGGCGCGGTCGACGAATCAGGTTCCGAAGACGGGCGTCCGCGGCTCGACCTCGAACAATCACGCGCTGATCCTCGGCGTGTGGAACACGCTCGTGCTGTCGACCTGGGGTGACGGATTCGAGCTCATCGTCGATCCTTTCCGCCTCAAGAAACAGGGCATGATCGAACTCACCACGTTCACGCTGATGGATGTTGCGCTGAAATATCCGGCCGCGTTCGTCGTGAGCGAGAATCAGCCGTCGTAAGAGTGCCGACGCGGGAGCTCTGGCTCTGTCTGGAGCTCCCGAAGCTGATTCCCAGGCGAAGGGCGCGCGAACACAGAATCGGCGTGATGCTCGATGCTAAAATCCCCCGAAGTTTTTCAGGCGTACGATCTCAGGGAGGGTTTCCACTTGCCGCGAGTGTTCAGTAGTCGATTTGGTGCATTCATAGCAGGCTTTCGGGTCGACAACCTAGCGACCGAGCTCGATGTCGATCCCGCAACCGTGTACGGATGGTGCCGTGGTGACTGGAAGCCGAAGATCGAGCGAGCGTTTCAGATCATCGAGATCGCGCGTCGTTCGGGCACAGCCTTGACCGTGGAAGACATCTACGGGATCGGCAAAGTGACTTTGCCGCACGAGCGCGAGCGGCAAGGGTGGAACGTTGCGCCTCACAGAGAGTGAGCTCCGATCCCGAGCAATCGGAGCTCTCGCTCTTAATCTCTTCCGGCCGTTTCTCATCGCTGATTCAGGCGACAGATCAGGCAACTCCGCGCATGACGCGCTCGACGAGCTCCAGGTACGGGTTTCGGTTCAGAATGCCGCTACGCTCCAGAACTTCGTCGATCGTGAGCGGCGCCGATCCGCGCTCGGGCTCGACGTTCTCGTCCCCGTCGGCCGGAGTGGAATATTTTTCCTCCGCCTTCTCGACGATCTCGATCAGCGAGTTGATGAGTTCTCCGGTGTAAGCGGAGCTGGAGCTTTGATCGTGACGGGGTGAAGGGGCTGGTAATTTGGAAGTAGCCATGATCCGCCTCCTGGGGCGATCTTGGTCAGACCCGAATGGGCGTTTGCTGCGCTCATTCGGGTCGCGCACATTTGAAGGAAAGAACGCTTCAGCGTGCCGACCTAGATGTCTGATTTTTCGATGGAGAGCGGGTCCAGGGAATCCCGGCCCGAAGAACTCAGAGGCGAAAAGACGCGGCGCCTGATCGCTCGCCGCTTTACTCAGGGGCGAGTATGAAGCGGCGCCCGTCCCGAGTCAAGGTACGAAAGTGACATTCCCCTGTAGCCATGCTATGTTCACCGTGACAAATGTCGAAGGCGATCAATCCACGTGAGTTATCGGAACAACGTGCACGCGCTGGCCGCAAAGGCGGGAAAGCGAGAGCACGATTGCTCACGGCGAAACAACGGCGAGCGTCCGCGCTGAAAGCCTCAAGAGCGGCCGCGCGAGCGCGACGGCTCCGAGCAAGGTCTCGATCATGACGAACGAAACTTCAATTCCAACTCTCACCCCCGAACAAGTTCAACTCGCGCTGGAGCTGGAGAAAATCTTCATGCCCCAGGCACAAAGGCAGCGGGCCGAAATCTACAAGCGGCAGGCGAATCCTGGGGAGGTCGCAGAGCTCCAGCAGTTGAGATTTGTGCATTACACGTCGGCCGAAGCCGCGCTGAGCATCATCAAGAGCAAACGGATGTGGATGCGGAACACAACGTGCATGGCCGACTTCCGCGAGGTCCAGCACGGCTTCGACATTCTCAACAAGTTTTTCTCGGACAAGGTGAAGACTGACGCATTCGTTGCGGCTCTCGACGCCTGTGTTCCCGGCGTCGCGCAGGAGTCGATCGCACTTTTCAATCGTTGGTGGAACGACATTCGATTCAACACTTTCATCACGTCGATTTCTGAGCACGACGACTCAGAAGATCATCACGGACGGCTGTCGATGTGGCGCGCATTCGGCATGAGCACCGCCCGTGTTGCCATCGTTTTCAAGGTCTCCAGGGTTTCGGCGGGTGCATTAGCGCTGCGACTCATGTTTAGTCCGGTTGCGTACCTGACTGAGGAGCAGGCTCACGGCGTCCTTGCGGAAGTTATGGGGAACCTCGCGAAGAGTCGTGATTTTCTCAGATCGGTCGATCGCACGATCGTAGTCGAGACTGTCTTCATGATGCTTCTAGCAGGTGTCACCTGTTTGAAGCACGAAGGCTTCCATGAGGAACGTGAGTGGAGAGCGATCTATTGTCCTAAGTTCAACGCATCGCCTCTGATGGAATCGGCGATCGAGGTCGTCGGTGGAGTGCCACAGCTCGTTTATAAGCTCCCGCTCGACGCGACGCCTTCACCCGCTCTCACAGACCTCGACTTCTCGCGCATGTTTCACCGCCTGATTATCGGTCCATCCCCTTATCCGTGGCCGATGTATGAGGCTTTCAGAGAGGCGCTGACAAAGGCCGGGATCGTTGATGCCGCAGAACGAGTGTGGAACTCGGGCATCCCGATCCGAACAGCCTGAGCTACCGCGATTCGGAGCCCAAGCTCATATCGCCGCAAGAGGCGCACTGATGGACAAATCTCACATCCCGATACTCGCCGAAGTGCTGGAACTCTACTACACGGAAGATGAGCTGATGGAGATGGCCGCGATCTTCGACGTGACGTTCCCCGAAGAAACGGTCGGAAGATTCCCGAGATTCAATTGGCTCCGCGCCGCGCGCCAGCTCGTCGAGAAGATCGATCACGGAAATCACTATCAGATGCTGGAGTCGATCCTCGGCGCTCTGGAGCAACGCAACAAGACTGCGATCGCGCGGACGGACTGGGAACGTCGTGACGCGCATCAGTACGCTTCGCGGAAAATCGAAAAACTGGTCGAGGCGTTTCGGGAGCCTGGAGTCGCTCGCGAGATCGTCGTCGCGGAAGACAAACCGTTCACGGCAAAGTCTGAGGTCCGTGAATTTCTCGAAAGAGCCGATACTCCGACGCTGGTCGTCGATCCGTACATCGGAGTCGGGACACTCGATTGTTTCCGAACGATGAAAGTTCCGATCCGCCTACTCACGGGAGCGCAAAACAACTCGATTGAAAATGGCTTTGAAAATGCGCTCAAGACTTTCCAGGCTGAGGGATTTACGATCGAGGTACGGCGCCATGCCAAGCTCCACGATCGCCACATCGCTTTTAACGATCGGTGTTGGTTGGTAGGCTCGTCGCTGAAAGACGCCGGGAGAAAAGCCTTCCACACGACAGAGATCGTCGACGCCAAGGCCGAAGTCTTGGCCGCATTGGAAGCAAAATGGGGCGCAGGTTCAGCGTACCCGTGATGGGCGTTTTTTCAGTATAAAGAAGAGATCGGAGCCGGAGCTCCATCGCGGAGGGGCCATGACGAACGAGATGAGAGAGCACCTGAAGCAAATCGAGGCCGCGATTCAGAACTCCAAACCGATCCTGGAGAAGCACGCGGCCGACTACAACATGCAGGACAAACGCACGCTCATGGTGCTCTGTTTCATCAGTCAGATGTTCGAGCATCACGAAGCTACGCTCGTGCTGCTCGCGCACGATCAGATCGGTTCGGCGTTTGCCTTGGCGCGTTCCATCGTCGAGGGCGTCTACCGGGGATTGTGGATCAACTCGGGCGCCACGGACGAACAGGTGGAGCGATTTGCGAAGAAGGACGAGATCGATCTCGGCATGACGGCTCTCGCCCAGGCGAACGACAAGACCTACAGGTTGGGCAAGAACGGTGACTTCTTCCAGGACTTCAAAAAGCGGTCATGGGATGCGCTCAACAGCTACACCCACACGGGGATGATGCAACTCGCGCGGCGCTTCTCCGAGCACGAGTTCAAGCCTGACTACACTGAAAAACAGGTGCTCCAGATCACTACCGCCCTGACGACGTTGATCCTGATGCTCGCGATCTATTTCCTCACTGTGCGCGGTCAGAAGTTTATCGATGCTGCGAAGGCGATCGAAGAACTGACGCGCGCCTACGGACCTCTCGCGGCGTCGACGCCGTTCCCGAAGCCCTAGCTCCGAGCACTGGTAGCGACCTGTCGGAGCGATGGCTCCGATTCGCCGCGCGGCACTCTACAATAAGGGCATGACCGCCGTCGACCTCGATTCCTTTCCTCTGTGTCGGTACTTTTTGTCGGAATATCTCGCCAATCGAGAAGACCCAACAAACTTCCCTCCAGATCAGTGTCCCGGCATTCTGGAGCGCTACGAGGAGATTTTTCGCTCGGCTCTGGACACGCTTGGGCTGGACAAACAAGCCCTGAAAAGCCGATCGGAGTTCGACTTCGCTCACGCCACTCCCGCGAATCTCGAAAGCGGCATTGCTGTGCTCCGGGCGGTCACAGCTCTGCGAATGCAGCAGTTCTCCGCTATCAAGCTGCTCGATCCTCCCGGTGCCGATCTCCGCTGCGAAAGGGACGGTCGCACGGTGTGCTGCGAAGTGAAGTCGATAACCAAACAAAGCTCGCCCCGCGAGGGCTTCTTCTTCGCCGACCAGGTGTACGAAAAAATCCTGGAGAACATCGCGCACGCGCGAAAACAGCTTGCGGCAACCGCGGCAAAGCTGGGGAGTGCGGTGAAGATGTTCGTTTGTGTGAGCAACTGGTTCGATCAGGCCATCTACCTCACCGAGCAGGACTACCAGTACATCGTCAATCGCTTGGAGAAGGACAAGCTCGAAGGCGACGACAACTATCAGGAGTCTCTGAAGGGGATCGACGCGCTGTTCTTCGTGACGAAGTTCGGCCAGGTGTTCTGGTTTGTGAGCGATGAGCTCAAAGCATCGGGGTTCGGTGGCGGTATACAGCAAACCGCGCTAGCGAGCGGCGATGGGCAGAAGCAATGAACGTCCAGGAGGAGATCGGCCGCGTCACTCGCTACGGGCAGCAACTCGAAACCCTGCTCGACGGAAAGGTGCTGAAGCCTGCCACGCAATCTCGCGATCCCAAGTTCGGGCGATCCAGAGCGCGATCGCGCTGAGCTCGATGCCGCGTACCTGCATCAGTCCCGGATGGCCGCGAACATCTGTCCCAACGGTTGCGGCCCGATGGTCTGGGATGATCCGCACACGTGCCGCTGTCCAGCGTGCGGGTTCGTGGGATGGTGCAACGCGCCTCACTCCGAGGGCGAAGCATGACAATCACCTGGGAAAAGCTCACCGCGCTCTTCGCGCTCGCTGGTTTTCTGCTCATGGTTTGCAGTCACGAACGCGCGGGCGCCGTCTGCATGATAGCCGTGGCTGTCATCACGATCTTGCGAGCGAGGTCATGACGCCGATGGAAGACTGGACGCGATCGCGAACTCACACCCGGCGAGTCTTCGAGGCAGCATGGCTCGGCAATCCGTTCCTGCCCTGGACGTGGCGCCGCGGTTGGGCCGTCGTGTACACGCGCGTGCGGCAAGGTCACGGCCGGATCGTCGCACGGTTCCGTGGGCCGTTTGCGAACAGGCGCGCGATCGCCCGCGCTGAACGATTGCATCATGCCTGGGTTCGCGATCACATGCCGACGCCGATCCGCGTCCCGATCCCCTCGTCGTCGTCGATCAGCAAGCCGCTCACGTCGGCGTCGTGATCCACACGTCGCGATCCGATCGACTCCCACCTCGTCCCACTCTCGCGGAAATTCTTCGGCTCTCTTCCCACAGACGCAGCGGGTCCTCCCCAGGGGCCGGGTACACCACGGGTGACGGCGAGCCCGAGGGGGGACTAGTGGACAGTTCGCGGCGTCGGAGTTCGCTTCGCTTTGAGAGGGACGCTGATCTCCCACTTCACGCGCGCGAAAGCCGCTGTCGGCGCGTGTTGCGAGACGAACGCTGAAGAGATCGGCGATCAGCGACGCCACGAGATACGAAATGCGAGACGATGGTGAAGGGGAACGACGTAGACGAGGGGATATTCCTGGGAAATTTTTGGGGAGACGGCGTCGACGGACTTCGTTTCGCTCAGGATGCGATCTCGGCCGCGCGGTTCTCACGAAAATCGGCGGATCGCAAAATCGAGTTCCGCTCTCCACGACATGGCCGTTTTTGCGCCCTAGCGTGGCCCAGGATCGCGTTTCTCTCCCTGGGACGGCCCTCAGTACCCCGACACGCTCAAATCGAACGCTAAGGGCCTTGCTGATTTTGTCAAAGTAGAACTTCAGAAAATCGAAGGGTTCGAGAGATCAGGCGGCTTTTCGCGGGCGGCGATTCCGCGCTTGTTCGAGAGGAGTCGCCCATCGGCAGTTCCCCGGTTCGTAGTTGCCGTCGGGATTCGGGAAGCGATCGAGCGTCTTCCCGATCGGACGCTCGCCCATGTCCGCGAGGAAGTTCTCGAACGAGTTCCAGCGCTGGCACACGGTGATCCCGCGGCCGCCGTAGTCGCGGTAACCAGCACGTGCAGAATCGAAGCAACGTTGCCGCATTGCTCTCCAGGATCGGTACGTCGGAGTGTGGTCACCGTGCCGAGTGTGGCCATGTTTGGGGATGTTGTGACTTTGCCCGAGCTCGCGCATCGACCTCATCCGAATCGTCCCGTTCTCCCGCCTCAAACATCCGCACGATCTCGTGCTTCCTGTTCGCAAGCGGCGACGGGAGACCACGACCTCGGCGCCACATTCACACTGGCATAACCAGTACGAACCGCCATCCTCGAAGCCGTCGAGTTCAACGACGGTGAGTCTGCCGAATTTCTGTCCGATGAGGTTTGAAGTCCGTCTGTCCGCAAGCTTGATGACTGCGGCGTCGGAGGGTCTCGTACACATGGCCGGGGATCATAGCATCACAGCTCTCCGGCGAGCCATGCCTGGACGATCCGCGTCTTCTCCGCGAGACTCCAGCTCAGAATCACACGGTCGGCGCGATCTTCCCGGATCGCCGTCGGGATCGGGGCGAGATGATCCGTCGGCCGATCGGCGTCGATGGTCGCTGATCCGTTCACGCTTGCGGTCTCGGATGCCTGTCCGTTGGCGCCGTTGGACCCCGCGGATGCGTGCCTCGCGCCTGGGCTCGACCGCGCCTTGCCCGTTCCCTTCCAGTGGAAATGCTTCGCGCAACGGCCGGAGCGGTTCAGCGGTCCGACCTCGCGGTCGCACTCTGGATGCTCGCAGACCCGCGCGGACCCTGATTCGTGAGCTTGTGTCGTGGTTTCCATCTTTCGCCTCACCTCCGATCTCGATCTCGCCGTTACGTCTCGCAAGCCGTCGCCGCTTTTGCTGGAGCGGACACGGGACGCCGTCGAGACACCAGACACAGAGCAGTTCGTTCTTGTCGCTGGTGTGAGTGGCGGGGCATCCGTCGCGGCAACGATCGCAAGACGGCACGTCGCAATTATGCCGCTCGTCGCGGCCGCCGTGGAAATCTTGTGCAAAGCTCGCGCTCCCGCGGCCGCGGTACTTGACGGAAAATCGAGCGCTCGGTATCTTCGCGCTGAACCGCGCGACGGGCTCCTCGCCACGCTCCAACGGTTTCAACCTCGGAAGCTCGCTGCTTCAGGTCGGGATTGATCCCCTGATCGATTCAGCGAGCGGGGGAGCACTCGACTCCCCCCTCCGAGGTCCGATGTTTTCGAGGAATCACGTCGAGGGTGATTCAGAAAATGCGATCCAACGAACTTGATCCGAAGCTAGAATCCGCAACGACAAAGCTCGCGCGCAACCTGGACGATCAGCTCAGACGCTTGTTTCTCCCCGCGGCTCGCCGATACCTGGAGAAACTCGAAGTGAGCGAAGACGAAAAGTCCTCCCTGTTAGCGAGGCACGGCAAGGAAGAGTTGCGGCTCTTACTTCCCGAGCTCGATGCGTGGCATCCGTCTTCAGTGACCGACCGATTCAAGCTGGAGACCGTCGGCTTTTTCCTCCGCGAGCAGGAACACTTCGACAGCGAGAAGCTCCGTGCTCTCGATCTCCTCCTCAGAAAATTCCACGTTCTCGTTTTGCAGAAGGCAAGGCAGCATCTCGCGAAATACGCAAGGGACGACGGGACGTGTCGGAGCGTAGCGCGGGCTCTTGTCGAGAGTCTTCTCCCAGAGCCCACGGAAGAGTCGAAGGCCGCTCGTCGGGCCATTGAGATCGTAAGACTCGGCAAAGTTCACGGGATCGATCAGGAGCGCGTCGTGTCGTGGATCGCCGACGGACGAACGGACGACGCCGTCTCCCGCGAGATTCTCGACGGAGTCGCGAAACGTGCTCCCCGGCTCTACAGCACGGGGACTCTCGAAGCACGTCACGCTCCCGAGCTCGTCGGTCGCGAAGATCCCGCGAGCACGAGCGACGCCTCTCCGACAACCATCGGGCAAGCGAGCGAGGAGCAATCTTCCGGGCCTGGGCGCCATGCTCGCGAACTTGCCGACGTTGTTCGTCGCGGCATGACCGACGGCGTCGACGCGGATCGGATCGCCGAACGAATCGAGGTTTACTGGAGAGCTGAATTGACTTCCGCCGACGTGCTCTACGGCGATCTGAAACCGCGGGCGAGTGAGGGGACGCCCATGCGCGAGCTCTTTGAGCTCTTCGGGGTCCGCGAGAGAGTCTGGACATGGAGAGCAGAGTTCGAGCCGTGGCTTGTCGGCGAGCTCCAGCAGGGCGACGACGGAGATTTGGCCGCGAGTTCGGGAAGGCGGACGACGGATGAGGGGGTCGTCACGCGAACGCAAGCGCAGACCGGGGCTTCAACTGCCTTCCCGTCTCCCCCAGAGACGCGAGCTCCGGTCGAGAGCGGTCAGGAGCGCGCACTCCATCGCGGGAAAGAATGCGAGGAGCGCGCTCAGGAGATCGCAAAGATCAGACGCATGGTCCAGGCCGACGGGATGACGATCCACAGGGTTCGACACGATCACCCCGAGTTCGGCATCTGGGAGGTCGTGAAGGCATTGCCGAAAGAATGGCAGGACACTTTCGACAGGCCGACCGAGTGGGGTCCGGCGAAGGGCTTCGCGAACAACCTGCTGGCAAAGTTCTACGACAAGGCGCCAAGCACGATCGACGGCTGGCGGAAGGACTGGAGATCGCACGAGCGGAACCGCAAGCCGAACTGAGAATCTCCCACGCGCGGCGCGGTCACCCCGATTTTGGTCGATTTCACCCCGATCTACCCCCACTTTCACCCCGATTTTCGTCGCTCACCCCGTTTTCGGTCACCCTCTTTCACCCTGATTTTCGACAACGCTCACCCCGTTTTCACCCCTGTTTTGCCCTGATTTTCTTTGCGCGAACTGCTCTACAGTGTGCAGCACCGCGAGCAAAGGGGCGCGGCGCCATGACCCACAAACTCGATTGGAAGCTCCGGCGGATCGCTGCTGGCTATCGGCAACAAGACATCGCTCATCGCCTGGGCCTCACCGTCGCGAGGTATGGAGCGATCGAGCGAGGCGAGATCGAACCCAACGATGCGGAACACCGAGCGATCGAGAACGCTCTCCCGCCTCTTCCCGTGATCGAGTCGAAGCCGAATGGGGAACGCGCGATCGCAGAGTTGTCTTCCGCCTAAAAAATTAAGGGCCGCCCCGTGTGAAGGCGGCCCGGAGTGATTCGCGTGACGACAACAGCAAACCCAGGTCACCCGACGAAGAGAACCCAGGAGATGCAAATGCAGCGTACCACAGAAACTCGCCCCTCAGAAATCAGCCCATCCACTCCCGCCGTCCTTGCTGCGAGCAACGTTCGCGCGGCCGCTGTGCACGCCGCCCAGTCGAAGCTGCTACTCCGGCGCGCGGCCGCTGACACGATCGATCCGCGCCAGGTCCGGGCGCTTCACGACTTGAGCGGCATTCTGCAACACGTCCTCAACGCGATCGATCACCTCGCAACATCGCGGACTCCGTCAGCAGAGCTTGAGATCGACGAACTCGGGAGGACCGCATGAACGGCGCCGACAGCTCCCGAGCGACGCAACGCGGCCGCGTTCTCAACTTGCTGATCGCGGCTCGCGGCGCCTGGGTTCCGCTTCCCGAGATCGCAGCATGTGCCGCTCAGTACAACGCGAGAGTGCTGGAGCTCCGGCGCCTGGGTTTTCGGATCGAGAACCGCACGAAGAAAGTCGACGGAGCACGGCATTCATGGTTTCGCTTAATTTCCGGCCCTACTCCGGCCGCTGATTCTCCAACCGCTCCACGCACTCATTCGGCCGATTCTCAAATCGGAGCGGCCGCTCATACACATTCAATCTCGCAGGAGCTCGACGACACGCTCCCGCTCTTCCCAGGAGAACGATCTTGAGATTTTTGTGCGCCATATTTTCTATCGAACTCGCGATCGGAGTGAAAGCTCCGATTCGCACACTCACCCCAAGGAGCCCGCGATGAAAAACGCATCCGAGCTTCAAACCTTTCCAGTTTCCGCGGGACTGCTCGATCCGCGGCACATACAGGCGATCGATCCCAGCAGTCCGGTGTGGGTCTATCTCTGGCTCTTGAATCGCGTGACGAGAGACGAACAACGCGGCGAGGAGTTCGTCGGCATCGTCCTGAACGGTCGGCCGACGAGCATTCGAGAAATCGCCGACGAACTCGGCATCAAAGAGCGCGCGTGTCGCCGACATCTCGCGCGTCTCGTGAAGGGCGGGTACGTACTCCAGAAGCAAAGCGGCGTGGGAACGTGCACCTACACAGTCACGAAATCGAAGAGATGGGCGTGGAAAAGACAGACCCGCACCGATCGCAAGCAACCCTCAAAAGCTCCCGAGTCCCAGGCCAGTTTGTCCTTCCCAATTCAGGACGAATCAGGCGACTCCGCTCGCCAAAAAGTGGTAAGCGGCTCCGGTGAACCCCCTCACCAAAAAGTGGTGAGCGGCTCCCCATCCCCTCACCAGATTTTGGTCAGACCTGACCAAAAAGTGGTGAGCGCAGAAGGAGGAACGCGCGCGCGGTCACACAAACCACAAAAAGAAGCTCACACACAGGGGAGCGAGAGTCCCGCTCTCGATGAATGGGTTCCGAAGATCGCGGCCGAACATCCGGCGCTCGCTCACCTGAAGGGCAGACCGCTCTCCCAGGTCCAGGAGTTCGCGATCGCAGAGGCGATCATTCGGGACGGACCCGAGCTCGTCATGGCGGGAACCTGCAATCTCCGAGACGCTGTCTCGCGATGGCCGCGAGAAGATCATCGCTTCGTCCCGAACCCGGTGAGGTTCTACCAGCAGAGCGAATACCTCAAAGACGCGGCCGTGTGGGAAGGGCGATCGCGGAAACAGCCGGGGCCAACGGGATATGTGCCACTCCCGAGCGACTACGTCCCGGCGAGCGTAGAGGCTAGGCGAGAGCTGGAGCGTCGACGAGCGGCGGTGCTCCAATGAGCGCGGCGATGGATTACACGATCGAGCGATCGTCGCTCCCTGCCAGCGTCGAGGTCGAGCGGAGCGTCCTGGGCGGAATCCTGCTCGACGCGAACGCCTACGAGGAAGCGGCCGCTCACGGGCTGGGCGCCTCGGATTTTGTGCTCGACTCGCATCGGCGAATCTATTCGCGCATGGTCGAGCTGGCCGAGTCGTCACGGCCGATCGACACCGTCACGCTGATCGAGGAGCTGGAGCGACATCGGGAACTCGCGATCGTGGGAGATGCGGGGTACATCTCCAGCCTCATCGACGGAGTCCCGGATCGCCCGAGCATCAAGCACTACGTCAAGATCGTGCGCGAGAAATCCGCTCAGCGAAAAGTCATTCACGCTTGCAATGCGAGTGTCGCAGCGATCGCGGACGGCGCCTCTTCGCAGGAGTCGATCGGCGAGCTCAGTGAACGGCTTCTCCAGATTCAGACCGGGTCCGACGATGCACCAGCAGAGCGGGTTCTCAAGTTCTCCGACGCGGTTTACTGCGAGTGGGAGCGGCTCGCCGATGGCTCCGGCGATGTCGTCGGTTTGACGACGGGGATCGGCGCCGTGGACCTCGCGACGACTGGAATCCGGCCGGGTGAGACCTGGGCGATCGGCGGAAGAACCGGAGACGGCAAGACTTCGCTCGCTTTGCAGATCGCGGCCGCGAATTGTCGGCGCGACGTGTCGGTCGGCTACTTCTCGATCGAGATGAGCAAGTCCGAGCTCTTACAGAGGCTTTGGTCGCACGAGGGGAAAATCCCGTTTCAATATATCCGCAACCCTCGATGCTCCAGCTCCGACGTGAAAGCACAAGTGCGACGCGCGATGACGACTGTCGGTTGCTGGCCGCTCTTCGTTGCGGAGGACGGCTCACTCTCGCTCCAGAAACTCGTAGCGAAGGCGCGACTGCTGATCCGCCAGGAAAGGCTCGGGCTCCTGGTCGTCGATTACGTGCAGCTCGTCTCGGCAACCGCGGCGAACGAGCGCGAGCGGATCACGAAAATCTCAGGACACGTGCGCGCACTCGCGAAGGACACGGGCGTTCCGATCCTCGCTGTGAGTCAACTGAACCGCCCGAGAGACAGAAATCCGAACGAGCGCCCGAACAAGTTCTCGATGAAGGAAAGCGGGAGCCTGGAGAACGACGCGAACACAATTCTGCTGATCTACCGTCCGATGGACGACTCCGGGCGGCCGATCGGCGAGGACGAGATCGTGATCGCGAAACAGCGTCACGGTCCAGTGAGCAACGAGCACGTGTTTTTCGACTCGAAGACCATGACGTTTTTCGAGAGGACGATGCTGAGGTCTTGAAGCGGATTTAGGAGCGAGAGCTTCGATACGAGTTCCCGGCGCGTCCCGCTCAGTTCCGGGCGCGTCGGTGAAGCCCCAAGATTCCCATGTACCACGCGCGTGGGGAGACCGGGGCGCGCGCGGTTCTCGACCAACCGCGCGCGAAAGAGGCGGGACGGTCTACGGACCTCGGGCCGTCCCGCTGGAAAAGTTCTTGAAAAAAGGCAAGGGCAGCTCCGCGCAAGGAAGCTGCCCTTCAGGAGCACTCGAATATGCAGTCAGCGTTGGCAGAAACTAGCTCACAGCAGCACGCCGGGTCAAGCGGGCGCGCAGGCTCGCCGATCCTGGAACTCAAACCCGGACAAAGATTCGGCAGACTCACGGTCATCTCGCGCGTGATAAGCGGGCGATCGAAGCACTGGCTTTGTCGATGCGAATGCGGGCGCGAGCGTTCCCTCGAAGTCCACTATGTCGTCAGGGGCAAGATTCGCTCCTGTGGGTGTCTCGGCGGCGAAACACACGGCCACGCTCGGCACGGAGCCCACACTCGGACGTACCGATCCTGGGCCTCGATGATCCAGCGATGCACGAATCCGAAGGCTACGGGCTTCAGGTACTACGGCGGTCGGGGGATCACGGTTTGTGAGAGCTGGAACTCATTCGCGAACTTCCTCGCCGACATGGGCGATCGCCCGATCGGCAAAACGCTTGACCGTATGGACAACGACGGGAACTACGAGCCTGGGAATTGCCGCTGGGCGACACGTCTCCAGCAAAACCGGAATCAGCGTCCGCGAAAAGCGGCGTGAGTGATGAGTTCCAAGACGGCGGGAGCGGAACGGTGATTATTGAAAGGCGTCGGAGCTAAAGCTCCGATTCGGATAGAATCGCAATGCAAACGGGGAGACGACAACCCGATGCGCCGATCCAGGAATGGCTCGATCTCAGAGCACTTCAGGATTACGCCTGCGTTTCGGAGCGAACGCTTCGCTCGTGGATTCATCGAGCCGAAGACCCGTTACCAGCGTCGCGCGTCGGGTCCAAGATTCTCGTCCGCCGGAGCGTGCTCGATCGTTGGCTCGAAGGGCATCCTCTGAGACCGACGGAGGGCGTTGACGTAGCTGGCATGGTGGACGAGATGGTGCGAGAAATCACGGGGACGAACTGATGGGCGTCAAACTTCGGAAACGCGGCGGCAAATGGTACGTGTTCGTGAACTACCACGGCAAGCGCAAAGCGAAATGCGTCGGCGCGAGTCGAGAGCTCGCGGAACAGGTACGGCGCCAGCTCGAAGCAAAGCTCGCCCTGGGTGACCTCGCGCTCTTTGACGACGTCGAAAAGTCTCAGAGCTTCGGCTCTTACGCGGATAAGTGGCTGAAGGACTATGCCCGAGTGGAGTGCAAAACCTCGACCGCCGACGGATACGAGGGAGTGATCGAGCAGTACCTCCGGCCGCGCTTCGGGACCCGCCCTCTCGATCAGATCAAGCGCGACGACATCAAGGCGATGATTAACGCGCTGATCGAGAAAGAGCTGTCGCGCAACACGGTCAGGAACGCGCTGTGCGTGATCCGCGGGATATTCAACGAAGCCATCGAAGCGGGCATCGTCGAAGTGAATCCCGCTGCGCGCCTAGGCCGTTTCACGCGGACCGCGAAGACGACCGAGGTCAAGGGAATTTCTCTGACGCCGAGCGAGGCCGAGCAATTTCTCCAGGCGGCGAGAGAGATTTGCCCTGAGTATCACCCGCTGTTTCTGATGGCATTGCGGGCGGGCCTTCGTCGCGGAGAGCTCGTCGCGGTGCAGTGGGGAGACATCCAGTTCGGGAAAGACGAGAGGATGGGAATCGCTTCATCGTCGTCCAGCACAACTACGTGCGGCGCGAGCACACCACGACGAAGAGCAAGAAAAGCCGTCGCGTCGACATGTCCCGAGAGCTGAGGCGAGCACTGATCGAGCTCCGTGACAAACGCCTCCTGGAGTCTTTCCTGAAGGGCAAGAACGACATCTCCGACGAGCTTGTGTTCCTATCGCCGGACGGAGCGATTCTCGATCCCGACAACCTCTACCATCGCTACTTTCAGCCAGTGCTCACGAAGGCGGGGCTTCGGAAGATCAGGCTTCACGATCTCCGGCACACGTTCGGCTCGCTGCTGATCCAGAGCGGAGCGTCGATCGTGTACGTGAAAGAGCAAATGGGTCACAGCTCGATCCAGGTCACCGTCGACATCTACGGGCACCTGATCCCCGGAGCGAACGTCTCGTTCGTGGATCGCCTCGATGTGGACGAGAAGAGCGACGAGAAGGCTGAAGAGGGCCAGCAACAAAACGCAACCCAGGCGCAACTGCCATCCGAAGCTGAAACTCCGATTCCTTCGGAACTCGCTGATTTGATTGGTGGCGGCGGTAGGACTCGAACCTACGACCTACGGATTATGAGACCGTCGCTCTAACCACCTGAGCTACACCGCCACGTTTAGAATCAACGAGTTGGACACGGTTACCGAAGATACGTAGAACATTCCTAGAACATTTGCTACCCTGACTGTGGTTGGAGCCACAGGGGGAACACATGGCACAGGACGGTTCGCTCTACGTAGTCGGAGACACATGCTATCTCAAATATTACATCATTGACGCGGAGACGCGAAGCGACAGCAGTGACGCTTCGACCGATGGCAAGCGAGTACATAAGACGATTCAGTTGTGCAAGAAGTCGGAGGATGACGGGCTGACATGGTGGAAGAAGAAGGGCAAGTGGGGATTCTCCAGCGGGGTGCGAGACCTTCAACGTCGGAAGATGGACGAAATCAGGGCGGAAGCGAAGGCCGCTCAAGCTGCACTGGCGAAGTCTGCCGACAGCGAACTCCGCGTCGTAGATTTCTGGGAGCGAATTTACCTGCCCTATTGCGAAACCGGATGGAAGGGCACGGGCATGAAGCCTTCGACCGTGCGTGGCTTCAAACAAATCTGGCGACAGCATCTCAAGAATCATTTCGCTGACGCGACTGTGCTGGGCTACACATCTGACTTTGCGAAACGCTTTCTCTCAAGCCTCAAGACCACACAGGGCAAGAACTCGTTGCGTCATCTCCGAGCACTCGGCAGTGCGATGTTCAGCGAAGCTATAGAACGCGGCCTGCGAACTGGCGACAACCCTTGGCATATCAAACTGCCGAAGGACTGCAAGGCTCCGAGCCGGACGGCTCACTACACTCTGGAAGAAGCCGAGAACATGGTCACCGCTCTTGTGGAACATGTCGATTGCCAGTTGATGATTGCCCTCGCCTGCTTTCTCGGTCTACGACCGGGAGAAATCGCCGCACTCCGTTGGGAAGACTTTGACGCTGCGAATGTCCATATACGCAGGTCCGTGGTCAGGGGCAAGATTGGCACTCCTAAGACTGAGGAATCGTTAGCATCATTGCCGCTGATAAGTCAGGTCAGAATCCCGCTCGAACTCTGGCGTAGAAAATGCGGCAAGCCCGAAGAGGGTTGGGTGTTTGGTAGCTCTGGCGTCCTGCCCGATGAGTACATCGTCTCCCCTGAACTCAAATATCTCGCTGGTGGGCCAGCCCCCGTTGACCTGCACAACGTCATCAGCCGGGTCATCATTCCCCACGTCAACGGACGCAAATGTGTTCCGTGCGACAAAGTACAGAAGAAATCGAAAGTCGTATGGAAGGGACTTTACGCAGGCCGTCGCGGTGCCTGCACTGCCGTCATCGAATCAACCGGAGGAAATTATGCTGTCGCTCAAGCCCTGTTGCGGCACAAGTCGATGACCACGACCCTGAATGTCTACAAGAAGCAGATTACGCCGGATGCGTTCAAGGCTGGGATGAAACTGCTCGAAGCGGCTGCGACTGCGTCGGGAGACGGCGAATAGGTCGGTTGTAAAATGAGTCATGGCCGACGAAGAGAATGCAGCACTGATAATCAAGACTGGTGTCGAACAACTGTTCGTTCCACTACACCAATTACTCGACAAGTTGCTAGGCCCTGCTGCGACCGAGGTTGGGCTGGGTCTCGGTGATTCCGTCAAGGTGTGGCGATTCAAGCGTCAGGTTCGCCTGCTTCAAGAAGTCAAGCGTTTGGTTGAGCAGACCGACAAAGAAATCAGGCCCATCGCTACTCGACTGTTCTTTCCGGCTCTAGATGCCGCATCCGTCGAAGACGACGATGAGATGCAGACGCGATGGGCTGCACTACTTGCCAATGAAGCGACGAGTGTTGGTTCCGTGCATCCGTCATTTATCGACATTCTGAAACAACTCACACCAGTGGACGCAAGACTGCTGGACGATTTGTGTGACTGGTGTGAGCAAAAGAAAACACGCAAACTCATCCTAGGTAATTTCCTCACCAATCCTGAACTGAGGAAACTCTTCGACGCAAACGGCGAATCGTTAGACAATCTGGTTCGACTTGGCTTGCTCCAAACGGATTATGAAATGAGAGAACAGCCCTACGAGTTAGGGCGACCTGCTCAGTTGGAAAGTTGGTATGAAGTCTCGGATTTCACAGTCAGATTCGTGCAAGCGTGCCATGGCCCCAAATGAGCACAACAGTCCCAGAGGTATTCAAAATTTTCAGTCTCCATCGCTACTTCATCTGGAGCATTGAGATGCGGGAGCACTACCTGCAAGTGGGCCAGAAGTTTTCACCAACGCCGTCTTTCTTCGACAACGAGGTCGCAGGCACGGCGTTCATGTACCTGAGCTACTGGTATGCCGGACTATTTGTGGTTTGCGAGGGTTGGCAAGATTTGAAGTTAGCCGATTCAGAGGTTGACGGCCTTCTGGCATCGTCCAATCTAGAATTGCTCAAGCGATTTCGGAACGGTGTCTACCATTTCCAGCCGGACTACTTCGACAAGCGGTTGATAAATCCGTTTGTGCTCGGAAAAGACTTCGACGATTGGGTCGAATCCTTGACACATGCGTTCGCCCGATATTTAGACGCATGGATTAAGAGCCAGACTGCAACTCTAGATTCATCCCCGCCCTAGTCATGATGCACGCTCACCGCCCTTTCTTCGGCGTGCGGGACAATAGCTCTCCTGTCACTGCGTTCTTGAACGTCTCATTGTCCACGCGGTTCAGCGGGGTTCCATTCTGCAATCGGATTGTCTGCATCCCCGGAATCGAGGCGACGCCGTCCATTGACGAAACGTTGATACGTTCCTGATGTACGAAGGCCCGATACTGAGTCCCATCTTCGGCGTAGAGCGTCAAAGTTTCCATGTGTCTCCTACAGGTGATGCACCAGCCACTCCCTCACCAGAGCGACGGCGATAGCGAGAAGAACTGAAACACGGATGACTCCGAACAGTTGATTTCGCCGTGCTCCATGCCCGATAGCAAATGTCGCCAGAGGGAACAGCTTCAGAATCCAATACTCAGCGACAGCAGTACCGATGAGCGTTGCTCCCGACAGATACGAGTGCCAGTCGCTTCCCTTCGGGGAGAAAACTGCTGCTACACGGCCAGCGAGAAAGATAGGCAATGCGAACAAACCGATGACGAGAAGTATTCCGAGGCTTGAAGCGTAGAACGGCGAGTACCACTGAGTGCAGGCCGCAATCCAAGTATCGAGTTTGTCAGCGAAGTAAACGACATCCTGCTGTATCCCGGTCATCGTGTATTCGACCGAAGGCTCCGGGTCGCCCCGCATCGTTAAAGAAATCGACCGACCTTCTCCTGCCACGCTCGTGAGGATGCCGATGATGACCTTGTTCCCTGCGTTGGGTTGGCCGATGATTTCGTCCATGTCGTACTTGATAGTCGTACCGTCATCGAACTTGACTCGATATTCAATCGGCCCATTGAGTTCCCCCAACAGTGCGTGCAAACGTCTTATGCTCTCTGGGTCGAGCAGGAAGGCAACCTTCAACGAGCGAGTCTTTGAGGTTTCGTTCTGCATTACTGATAGTACGTCAACGCAGCATCGACACGAACGTTCTTGCGGGCGAGTAGTCCGAACCTGTTGCTGAACACGAGATAGTAAGTCCCCGCATCGGCGGGAAGGTTGACGTTGAGATTGCCGACGGTTACTTTCCCGCTGTTGTAGAACGTCTTCGAGTCATGCCTGTTTTGCCAGTTGACGAAGTCGCTCTCCGACATCAGAAAGACTTCAACGTCGTTGCCCAGCCCACCGCTAGCCGTGAAGTTTCCGTGGACGAGAACGCTGGTCGCTCCAGCCGGAACGTCGAGTTTGAAGTATGCAAAGTTGAGAGCGTTGACCGCAAGGGCGGGATTTGCCAGTGCTGTAGTGTGCTGCTGTTTGGTGAGACGCTCAATCGGCGTTGCAGCGGGGTTGGGGTTCGCTCTTTGACTGGCGTTGTAAGCGTAAATCAGAAAGAGGAGGAGCAGGACTCCAGCGATTGCGAAGGGTGTGCGGACGAGTTTGCGTTGGGGCTTGGTTTCTGGAATACGAGCCGGGACAACGGCGGCTGCGGTTCCCGTCGATGCAACGGCTAGACCTTGACCGCACTTTCGGCAGAACTGCGAATCGTCGGCTGTTTCAGTGCCACACTTAGGGCAGAACAAGACACTCCTCCTACCCCCTCAGCAATGAAGTTAGTGCGGCTCTTTGTGGCTGTCAACTGACTGTTCAGATTCCCCGGCTGATGAAGGTAACTAGCAGCACTCCCGCCGTTTGCCGTTTCAGACCCCACGCATCAATTCAGAAATAGTCAGGCCGAAACTCTTGGCGATAATATCCTGAGTGTTTAAGCACGGCTCCTGTTGGCCTTGCTCAAGACGGACGAGGAATGACTCATCCAGCCCCGAATGTCCCGCGAGATACACGAACGTCCACTTCTTTTCTTTCCGCAGTGCCCCGAGTCTTTTCCCAAACCTGATGTTGAGTGGACTCCCCGGTTTCCCGCTTGCCATGCAGGGATGATTGCAGGTATCATCTCGGTCGTACTGGACTATAATCCAGTGACCTTGAGACCGTGCTTGTGAGGGGGATGTAAGCAGCCTGTGCGGTCAGGCTGTGCCGAGCACGGTCTCTTCCCCCCGACGTATGACTCTCGTCCCTTGCGTCAATCTCGGCGGCGACCATTGCGACTTCTGCCAAACGTCGCCTGTGTTCACCGTCTATCCATGCTCGAATTTCTTGGTCAACGGCCTTCCAGTCTTCCCCGGTCGCACAGGCTCATGGGCTACATGCCAGAAGTGTGCTGAATTCGTGGACCAGCAGAAGTGGGCCGAGTTGACCGAACGGGCTTACCGGAAATTCCTAAAGCGACATGGAGCCGCACGTCACGAGATGTTTACTGTCAGAACGCAATTCGCAGAATTGAGCCGACTCTTCGCCGCTCACACGTTCAAGGCCGTTTAGCGTTACGACCGTTATCTGGTTCGTGTCACTCCCTTCGGGCATTCTCACCTGAGGAGGGAACGATGAACCAAGAACAAGAATTGCAGCGATACAAAGATTTGATGCAGGAAGCCGAGGCACGAAAAGACGAAGTAGGAATCACGAACCTGAAACAGCAGATAGAGCGTCTTCTGCACGAGACGCGAGATAATCCCGATAAACCGTGAGCATCTCTCGATTGACTTTGTACGGTTGGCTCGGTCGGTCAAAGCCCCACTCTTTCGCTAGTCTGTCCACCGTCTGTTCATCGTGACGACTCTGCTCATGGTTCCAGCACAGAGGCGAGTGCTTCAAAACGACATGAGCAAACTCGTGGGCAACAGTGAAGTTGACCTGTTCCTGCGATTCATGCTCCAAGTCAGGCGACAAGTAGACCATCACTTCCGCAAATGGTGCGTCTGTGTAAAGACCGCCTGTGTCCGTATCTGGGGCGAAAATCGCTGTCCGTGGTGTCTGGTCAAGGACATCAGGAATCGTGCGGTATAAAAGTTCAAGTGCTCGGCACCTTTTCCCCTCTGTGACCCACTTCCGTTTTACAGACGGCAACAAACTTTGTTGAAACCAATTCATCAGTGTCTCCTCACTTCACCCATTCGGAGAAATCACCCCCGCCTGAAATCTCTTCACGCCGTGCCAATGCGTCCAACGTGCTGACGGCGACGGGTGTGATGCGTTCACGAAACCCCATAGCATCGGGTGACCCGACAATCTCTCGCGGCTGACTTCTTATATTTTCTTCTGCCGTTTGGATAGGCGACGGGACGACTCTCAAAGTCCGTCCGGGGTTGACCAGTTCTCTCGCCGCACGGATTTTCGCTTCCGCACTCATGCCAGCGGAACGGTCTGGTGCGGTAATCATCCGCTTTGCAGTTTCGGCGTCACGAACAGCAAGAGCAGCACGAGCGAAGACAACTGCTGGGCCGTCATACTTCGCCTTATCAATGACAGCCTGCAACTCGGCGTCCGTCCGGTAGGTCTGAAGCATCTGGACGTACACATTGAAATCAACACCGACAAGCGAACAGAATATTCTGGCGACCGCTGGCGGACACGACGTGATGACGCGAATCGCGGCTCTGCTCCGTGCGTCGTCAGTTTCGTAGTGACTCACGATGTGCTTGACCAGACCTGTCAACGCTGCGTCCTGTTCGCGGAGAGCAGCGGCTTCAGGGTCAGGAGTGGTCACGGTGACCGTCTTGACTTCGTCGGCTTTCGCTTCGAGTTCTGCGACTCGTTGTTTGAGGGCGACAATCTCAGCCGTGTCCGCCTCATGCTGGGATTTCAAGGTCGCGTTGTCCTCGGTCAGAGCCTTGACGTTCATATCCTGCTCACGCTCTGACATCTTCGACAGCGTTTCGATTCTTGCCGCAATCAACTTCATCTCAGAGATAGTGAGACCCTTCTTCGTCGCGTCATCCAATGCCTGTTGAAGCTGTGTCTTCGCAGAGCGAGGGCGGACGCGGGTCTTCTTCTCTGGGTCCTTCGTCTCGGTGTTCGCTTCAGTGATTTCAGTCGTCAACGATTCGCCCTGTGGGGTTTCTGGTTCCATCGTTTCTCCTCCTTTTTCGATTACTTCCGCCGATTCAAGTCTGGATATGCGGGCGATTCAGCCCGCGTCACTTGGACGGGGATTTTAGTCGCCTTGTTCAATTCGCTCGGCTGGTCCGGCTGTGGTGGAACTCCGGGACGCCCGACGCGTGTGACCCCGCTGCCTAAAGATGTTGGTGTTGTTACGATGCTCATGCGACCTCCGGTTTCTTCGTCAGCCTGTCTATCTCAAATTGAAGTCTCTCGACATCAGCCTCGTTTTTTCTCATGACGAAAATCGGCACTGGCGTGGGTGCGGTCGTCAGACCTGACAACGTCGCTTCGGCTTTCAATCGTGCGGCTCGTGCCTCTACTCCGTCCGTGCTGATTTGTGCCATCAACGCGACAGCAGATTTCTCTTCAGCACTTGGCTCGATAACGGGTGCCGGGACTGCTAACTGATTGCTCATTTCGAGCACCACGTCTGACGCATGGCCGTGAGATTGTTGAGCACCAGCCGGATGTCACGCTTCGACAATCCGCTGTGGTCATGAATGAGTGTGACAATCGTCTCGTACTTCAGCCCCGCGTTGAGAATCGCCTTTGCAGCAGCGTCAATGTCGATGATTGCCTTCGCGATGACTTCCGCTGGGATAGGTGCTTCCGGGTCTTGCTTGAGTTCAATCTTGGTTCTTGGTTTGTTCATCTGCTCCTCCGTGTTACTAGACCGACTACTGCGACCCACGCGACAGCGAGAGCCGCGATTATTGCGACGGTCATTCCTTCATCCGTTTCAACTCCGCGATTCGCTCATCGACATGACGGGTGAGTTCTGTCTTCGTTCGTCCGCAGAAAATCTCGATGCGGACTCTTCCCTTGTGGACGAACGAGAGTGTCTGCTGCCAACCATTCGGGTCGGCTGTGATGGTGCTTACTTCAACTTTCAAATTGGGGTCTTTCTAGGTGGGGCCGTCATCCTTCTACAACATAGAATCCGACTCAGGCTGATTTAAGGGCGGCTTTCCGTTCCCTATACGCTCTCTGTTGGTCGGCCCGACTAACGTACTTCCGGCGTCGGGTGCGACCGTCTGGCTTTGCTACGACGGGCAAAAGTATCGTCACAGGCTCGGGATGGGTATCGACTCGTTGTGACGATTCCTCATTGAAATTAGCTAGGTTTCCGCCGTGTTTTAGAGCCTTCTGTTGGACCCGTAGGATGATTGCCCGGACTTCTGCATCCTCTAGGTCCGTCGGGTCAAGGGCATCCATCAGGACGGTGTTCCAAGGCAGTTTGACATCGAACATCATCCCTCCATAGCTATGCCGCTCTCCCGTTGACAGTGACTCGAACGCCAGTCGAAAGACCGTGCTCTCCTGATTCCAGTGAATGTCGAGATTGAAGCGTCCCGACTCGCTACTTCACATGAATCTCGAACTCTCCAAATCGTGCGACGTGGGCATGAGGAAGTATCCGCCGCATCACTTCGACGGCATTGTCGTGTTTGCTGTGGATGACCACAACTCCCTTGAAGCCCGTCTTCGCAAGGTGCATAGCGACTTCTTTTCCCGTGCCTTTGACTATGCTGTTGTCCGCGTGCATCCAATGCAGGTCGTGGTCGAGGAAAACGACCCGAAACTCATGGGCGGACAGTTCGCGTATCGCGTCGTCCGCAGTCGCACAGTAAACGGCTTGCGGAACCCGGTGGCGAAACCACTCGATACGCTCGGGGGTGTCTTCCAACACGAGAACGTCAAAATCTGCGGGGACGTGAAAGACTCTCACCGCTTTTCGCCCTTCGCTGTGTCCCGATTGTCCAACGCTTCCTGCAATAAGACCTGTACCATGTTGACCCGATTCCGAGTCTCGGATTCTGCATGAGCGTCAATCCGCTTCACAAGGCGTTCGGGCAACCGAAAACTCAGAACGACTGTCTTCTCCGGTTTCATGTGTCGATTGTCGCACAGTGTGGCATGACGTTGCAAGGCGTTGTTACTTGTCGATTACCGTCGTGCCATAGACATAATGCGACAACCTGCTACTCTTAACGACATGACGTACAGACGTAGGGATTACGCATTCGAGCAAGCCCTGAGCCGACGTGCTGATGACTTGAAGACTCGAAAATCAGTGACGACGTGCCCACGCACAGGCCGCATTCTCATTCTCATTCTCGAACTGTCAGGATATTCGTTTAGTACGCTGGACGATGCGATTCGATTTCTTCGTCGAGTTGCTTCGACACCACGGCATCAGAATGAACCCGTGACTTCAGGGTTGACCCAAGCCTTGCTTGTAGCAGTGACATCGCTCGAACGGAGGAGCCAATGACATCCTTACTCACTTTGATTGCCGCTCTACTTTTCATCCTTGTCGTCCTGCTTGCCACGCCACAGGAAGACCGTTGGGCTGTTCTCCGCATCGTTGCGGGTTTGTACCTTCTCCGTTTGATTGGTCCTTTCGTCCTATTGTTCGTTTACCACTGTTGGGGTTGGCTCCTCTTTGGAGTTCTCTGCGTCGGCTACATCTACGCTCTGCGTCGTGACGCTGCCAAGACAAAGACCAACCCCGACCACACTACTTCCGTCCGAGAAGTCATAAATCATCCCAGCAGAGCGTTTCAGGTGACGCTATTCGCTCTGCTGGTCGTTGTCGTCGTGGTCATCGTGGGATGCGTCGTTCTTGCAGTCTTGCTGTAGTTACTCAGCCGCCGCTGGAATGAGTGACCACGCACGGTGACCCAGCAAGCCCGCCGCTGCCAGAATTCCGATACTCCAACGCTTGATGGAAAGAGCCGTCTTCGCTCTGTATGCCTCTTTCAACAGTGTGCCAGCACCTTCTTCTCCGAGAGCCTGTTGGAGACGACCGGAGTCATAGAGTTTCTGAACACGGTTGGTAAACATCTTCGGATTGACGACTTCTTTCCCGCTGATACGAGCGTCACCCGTAACCGAACCTTTGACCGCTTTGTCCAAATCTCGGAGGGCCATCGCTTGCTTGTAATGAGCAACAGCATCTTCCGCAATCTTCGGGTCAAGACCCTTCGCTTTCATGTCTTCGAGCATCTGTGCCTGTGAAGTCTCGATGTCATTCCGCTTCGTTTCCAAACGGTCGTAAGCGTCGTCATCAATCCCGTTGACCTCATTCATCTTGTCTTCGAGGTTCTTGATTTGGTCTTCGTAACGCTGCCAACGTCCACCCGATTCTTTATCGAGTTGCTGATAGAGTTTTTGCGATTTCGCTTTGACATCATTCGAGACATCTTCAATCGCCGTGCGAACACCACCTGTCTTCACAGTCGGAGTTGGCTCAGGTTGAGTCGCAGCGGGTTTCACGACGGGTTGACGTGGTTGACCGTTGCCTGTGCGTACAGAACTTTGCTGTGCGTCCGTCGCAGCCAACGATTCTTTGGTGACGCCGAATTTCTCAGCGACAACATTCGGGTCTTGCTGAACGGTCGCAGTCGTTCCGTCACGGAGCGTGACCTGAACCGGGATAGACTCTTTGCCTTCGTCAATCGCCTGAATGACTCGATGACGCCCATCAATGTCTGCAACGTTGCCGTCCTCGTCGTAGACCAACTTGACGGGATAGACATCCTCCGCAGGAGCCTCAACTTGTTTATCGAGAATATCGGGATGTGAACTCAGCAGAGCGGATTTCTCTGCCCCCGTTTGTGCTGCATCGCGGATGGCTGCTTGGAGTTTAGGTTGCCCACCCTTCGCAACGTTCTTGACAGTCTCAGCGGCTCCCTGAACTTTGGGAGCAACTTTGGACACAGCCGCCGTCATGGGTTCAGCGGCAAGAGCCGCACCGCCTGCAACTTGTGCTGCACCTTGAAGGCGTTGCTGCCATGCTTCAGGCGTGTTCTCGGTGCCAGCAGTGTAGATGTCGGATACACCCTTCAGACCAAATGCGGTGCCCGTCAGCACCTTTCCCGCCGTCGCTGCCTTGGCGAGAGCAGTTCCCGCTTTGGCTTCAGGCCCGAAACCAGCGGCAGTTGTTGCGATGCCGACCGGAGACGTAAACCCCGCTGCCATATCGGACGCATCCTTCGCTGACCCAGCGATGAAGGTACGGACGGCGTTCTTGAACGCATGAGACTCAGGGGTAGCGACGTACGGATGGCCGTCTTGCAGTGTCATCTTCGCCGGAGCAGACCCGAAGTGGCTTTCCGCCTTCGTGTCAAAATCGTTGAAGCCGGGGATATACGCTTCTCCGTACATCTTCTCGAACGCAGCGGCCTTGATGATGTCGGCTGTCTTCACACCTTCGGGCAGAAGGCGATGGCCTGCGACCGTGAGGTCCGCGATAGGCGAGTTAATAAAATCCCACGCCCGACGCAGGAGACCGTGTTGAGCGACGGCGTCGTTGCCCGTCTTGTTCTGGCCGTCTTGAGTCGCAGTCTGCACAGGCTGGGCCTGTTTCTCTGTATCTGCCATCTGCTGAAACGTACTCGCCAGTCCGTCTGAAGCTGATTGCGTCCCGGCTGGTTGCGTCGGTTGCTGTTGTGGTTGTGCTTGTTGTGGCTGCTTGCCTTCGTCTGCTAGTTGCTGAAATTGACTTTCCATTCGTATTGTCCTTTGGATGGGAATCTTTATTGACTGAATCTCGCGGCGTCGGCTTCGCGTGCTTGCAGTTCACGGCGATTCAAATCGTTCCGTTGGGCGACCGTCAGTCGCGATGTGTCGATGGCTTCGAGCGAGAGATTAAACTTCTCTGTCTCCATCAAACATGACTCAGGCCAGTACCCGCTTGAAACCAGAAATCTGCGTGCAGCGTCATACGTCTGCGGTGCAAGCCTGTTCAAATTATTCCGCTCAATCCAATCGGAGACTCGCCGCAGGGTGTCCGAGTCGGGAGAGAATCCGTAAAATTTCTGGATTGACTCGACCCAAGCCGTGGCGACGGGAATCATCTCAGTCACATAAAGATTCTCGGCCAGATTTGTTGCCCGCCGACTACCATCCCGCGAGGTCGTGTCAATTGACTCGAAGTCTTCGAGCGATTCACGCGGTTCTTCAACTGGCACAACACGGCGGGGCTGAACTCGTGGAGCGAGTGCTTCGTCGAAGGACGAGTGCCCCTCGAAGATGCCAAGACTGAGGCAACGATTCATCATCACAAGCAGACTCTCAGGAGTGATGACAACATCGTTCAACACCTGACATGCGACATAGAGATTGAAGCGGCGGTGTGACTGGTCGTCCAGACTCCATCCCGTCAGTGACGGAACGTTGTCGAGGAACGCCTGCACAATGTCATAGACGGCATTTGAATCAACGTCCTCAGTCGTCTTTTCGAGGAACAATTCATCGAAGGCTTCCTCATCTTTGAGACATGCTTTCAATTGCCCCAACGGTTTGAGCCAAAACTTTTTCTTGAGAGGGGCACTGACCTCAAGGCATTCCTTCATGATGCGGGAACCCTCGGCCTGTTTCTCCGCAATCGCATTCTGCAATCGGTCGGCGGATTCTTTATTTTCGCGTGCCAACCGTTCGCGATACTGCTTGAGCGTACCGACACTCTCTTCGCGTGCGACTTCAGTGACCGGGATGCGGCCAAGGTCGTAGATGCTCAATTTCTGTTTTCGTTTGCTCATGTGTGTCCTCCTAAAATTTCCTGCGGTTGCGAATCTCTTCCGCGACAATCGCCGCGACTCCGGCATCGAGCATCTTGTCCATCGACGCCAGTTTGTCCCAGAAAATCTGGGCTTCATCCGCATCGAGGTCACTGGCTTCACGGAGCACCAGATTTTCTTGGAACTGAATCTGTGCTTGTCGAGCCTTCCGTTCCCTCGCGGCTTTCTCGTCCGCCTCTTGTTGGCGGCGACGTGCGATTTTGTCGAGCCTCGATTGTTCCTCGCGTGCCTTCGCCGCTTGGCGTCGGTTGTAGTCCGCGAGTCCGGCATCGGCGGCGAGTTCACTCGGTGTCTTTGGTCGCAACGGCTCTGGCTTCATCGCCTCGGTCGCTACTTGCCTATCTCTCACGCGGACCATGTCTCCTGACAGGAATCCAGTGCCGCCTGCACTTCGTGTCGAAGGCAGGACGACTTCGTTCTGGTCAGCGGCAAGTTGTTCACGCTGGCGTGTGCTCATCGTCGGGCCGCTGGCACCCAACGCGATGCGTGGCGTGTCCGCGACTCCTGCGAGTTCTTCCGGCTGCTCACGGAGTGGACGCTCAACTCGGTCACGAACTGAATTCATCTTCCCTCTCCTTCTAATCAGCCCGTGCAGCGGGCCGTGCCTGCGAATCCGTGGCTCAGGCTGGCCTCCGAATCGGCTGCTGTCTGGTGGGTAGGCGTTTTCTTTTCCCCTAATGAACTCCAGATTCCGAATTCATCTTTCTTAGCCAACCGCTGACGGGTATCGAGCGACTTGAGTGCCTGTGTGTAATGCCTGACGCTTGTCACAGGCTGGCCGTCCTCGCTTTCAAATGCTGTCAGCATCTCGTCGTAGCTCCACTGTTCCATCTCGAATAGAAAAATCGACCGCTGGTTCTCATGACGGACTTCCACCAACGGATAGCCGCTGTACAGCAGCAGCCCAGCAAAGTAGTAGTTGTCACACGAAATCAAACTCACGCTGCCTCCCTAATATTTTCAACTGTCGTGACGACGTAGCCGTTCGCTGAGGGGAACCCACGCCCTAGCTGTCTACGGTGTTCTGCTGCATCAAACGCTGCGATGTCCTCAGGCTTGCGGTTGTGGCAGTTTCTCCGACAGCCACAAGCCAGAAGAATGTCACTGTTCGGAAAGAAGTCTCGAATTGTTTGCAGACCGTGCGTCCCGCAAAGGGCTTTCGCTTTACTCCGCAACAGGCGTGTGCGATTCAACCCACGAAGAGACTTCGTCACGAACTGGTAGGTGCTCGAATTGCAACTCAATCGCTCCTCCTCAAAGGGTAGCGAGGCACCCATCGCTGAGTGCCTCACCATGCGGCACGATTCCGTCGTGCCTATCGACGAGGTCACCGCCATGTCAGAACGCTCCGCAGTGGAACGTTGTGGCTATTCGTCGGGTCTCAAGATTCGGGGCGGGCCGTCCGGTGGACGCCGTGTGCCCCTCGACCCCGAAGGGCCGAAAACTGTTCGACTAATCAAAATTGTCCGCACCCTTAGCATTTGGAGGATGCTTAATTCCGAGGGCTGATTTGTGGGTTAAATCTAGGTGAGCGAGAAAGTTACGACGGTTTCTCTCTGTCCGACGCGTCCAGAAAATAAATTTTCAATCCTCAAGAGGGCCATCAAAAGCCGGGACAACGAGGGATTGCTTCCCCGGTTTCTCGGTGAACACATCGCTGCCGGTAGATGTGACAGATACGACTCGGCAGGGTTGTATCGGCTCCCGCTCACCTTCTTTCAGCTTCTTAGGAAATCGAGCGTCTATCGTTGGAATCTTCGTGTCGCAATCGAGCACGGGGTCAACACGGTTCTTGAACCGCTCCGCAAGCAGACCCTCTCGCCAACGGGAGTAGAGATTGCCGGAGGTCCAATCGAGTCGGTCGGCACTGTGAAACGAAATCGCCTTCGCCATCTCATCTCGATTCGCATTCCTGTACTTGCTCCAGAACGCGAGAGTGACGACGTTGAACTCACGGGCACAGCCGTCAATCGGAATCGTCTTAATGATTGTGTCTTCCACTCGCTCCCACGGGTACAGCTTGACGAGTGTTGGGAGGAACTCTCGGTCAATCTTGAGAAATGAGTCGCAGCCTTTTCTTCGGGTCACATCAACAATCGCGTGCTCACAATTCTCGAAAACCTCGAAGGGCATCTTTTCCGTTGGTGAGCAGAATGTGACCGCATCGAGCACGTCACTGAATGACAGGTCTTGACCTTTGTCGAAGAATTGGCTGACGACATTCAACGCGTCGTTACGGCGGGGAGTGTAGCCAACCTTATCGGCTAATCGTCTGCGGGCTACTGCATTGAACTCAGCCTGTGATTTGCAAGCAGTCCAGTGTCCGGCGTTCCGCCAGTACCAACGAATGAAGCCGTCACTCTCAAAACTTCCACAGCGGAAGTCGAACAAGGCTTTCCACAATCCATCGTTGATTCCGAACTCTCGAAGGAACTCATAGTTCGGATTCTTGGGGTCAAGCGTCACCCCACGCTCATTCGATGTCATCACTGTCTTCCCACTCTGTTATCTCGTTCCTGCAATGCGTGTTCAAACTCTCGCAATCGTCTTATCGCGGAGCCATCAGCGTTATCTGCCGTAGCACACTCAATCGCATCAGCCGCACGGCCCGCGATGGCACTCAACTTCCGTTTTCTCGCAGAAGCGATTGCCGCACTGGGGTCGTCGTGCTTGAGTCCGTCACTATCACCGATGACGTTGAAGATTTCTCGAATGAAACCCATCGCCATATCCCTGATGCTGCGTGGGTCAGCCGAATAGATGAACTCATCTGTCACGAAGAAGAGGTACGCAAGCCCGACCTCCGCTGGGTCATTCATGTTCATCCCGTCAAGCAGTTGGTCATTCGTTTCCCGTGGCTTCATTTCGATTGTTGCGTACTGCATAGCCGTCCTCCCTTCGCACCTTCAAACTCTTCGCGGAGCCGCTCTCTGGTCGCAGCGTTCTGTTCTCGCTGGGCCGATAGTGTCAGCATGACCTTGCTGGCAAACCTGACCTTGTGGTCAAGGCTCATGGTCCCGCCCATCGTCTGATTCTTCGTTGCGGTCTTCAAGACCGCTCGACGAACGATGTCCCGTTGATGGGATTCAACCCAGATGATGAACTGCTCATCGGCTGGTGGAGTGCCGAGTGTTCGTTCCCAAAGATTTTTTAGTTCACGCATGGCGTTCCCCCTATTCCGTCAAGCTGGGCTTGATACCTTGCGATGTCTTCCTCAATATCTGGTCGAGGAACACCAGCGTACCGAGTCAACTTATTCCGCAGGTCCCGTAAGTTTCTTTCGATACGTTCCCGCTCAAGCTGCGTCGATGACTTCTCGACAACCTCTGGGGTCTCGACAACGTTCGGCGGAATCGTTCGTTCTGGTCCGACCTTGACAGCACTCGGTGTCCAATCCGGCTTGAGCAGCTTGAGTCGGAGCGGGTTGTCCTTCGCGTGAGGGACGCCGACCATGCTGATGATGCCTGTTTCAATGAGTTCGTCGCGGACTTCATACTTGAGTTGCTTGCGGCCTGCGATGTTGTCGAGGCATTCACCCATCCGGGTTTCGCCGTTGTGCTCTTTGAGCGATGCAACGATGCGGCTCTTGATTGTCAGCCGCGTGTTCCGCTCTTGAGCAGCGGACATGTCTTCGGTGGACTTCGCCAACGTATCCCCGAAGTAAAACTGTTTGACCATCTGGGAATTGCCGACAGCCGCCAACTCCGCATGTATCTCGGTCGCCTCCCACGCGGTGCCCATTCGCGTCTCGCTCTGAATCAACCGCTTGCCGTGGCTGTCGAACAGGGCGATGTTCGTGTCGGCTTCTGCACGGATTTCGACAGAGCCGAGGAAGGCATCGAAGGGGTCTTCGGTGGCGACTTTTTTGCAGTGGGCGAGGGCTTGGATGTGGACGCCCGTCTCACGAGCGAGAAGGTGTAACTGTTCGCAGAGCAGGAGCATCTCGTCGTAATTACCTGAGTCCTTGGCACGCAGAACTTTCGCCAACGTGTCGAGGACGACGAGATTGATGTCCTGATTCTTGCGGATGTAATCGGAGAGGTTGTCAACGGTCTCGGAAACATCGCGGGGCAGTTTCGTCACGATGTGAATGCGTGCATCGTCCGCTTTGGTGTGACCAAGAATGGAGAGGCAGTTATCGACGTGTTGCCGTGGGTCTTCGAGTGAGCAGAGAAGAACTTCGCCCCGCTCGGTCGGCCTGTTGAGGAACGGCTGGCCCTTCGTGACTGCGACGGCTTCAATGCGGCTCATCGACGACTTGCCGTGCTTGGCCTTGCCGCCGAGAACGCTGAACGCGGCCTTCGGCAGTAGCCCGTCGATGACGTAGGGGATGGGTGTAGGCCGGCCTTCGGTGAAGGTGGAATATGGTTCGTGGACTTCGAGTGTGAACTTCTTCGATTGACTCATTGTGTTGCCTTTCGTGTCTTGCTTGCCCGGTGCGTCTTTTGCCTAGACGCTTCTGTGGTTCCGCTCTCAAATAGCCTGTGCGAGAGTGGGAACCGGGAACCGGAACTACATGGGAACTGATGTAACTAGATAGAACTAATGCTCTTTGCAGCTATCTAGTTCCCAGTTCCCCAGTTTTTTCGTGCATAGGGGGTAATTGGGAACGGGTAGGTAAGGGACGCACCGGAACGCAGTCGAGGAACAGTGCTCCCGACTTTCCCTTGAAGGTGCTTGGAACGAACTCGTATCGGCCTGATTGCGTCGAACGCGAAAAGCACGAAGACGAGGGTAGAGCGACGGCTGTGTTCATGGGTCCTCCAATGGAGCGGAACAACGTGTCCCTTGGAGTCCTGCTTTTCGAGTACGCTAGGGTTAGCCTCGCCGTCCTTCTTCGTGTCACGACCTGCGACGGATTCCGCAGACCGAAGTCATCTTGACCTTCTTTCATCATACGCGAAACATCGCGTCATGTCAACGAGAAAGATGCGTTTCGCCCGCTGTTTATGCTGGTCCGACGCATATCGACCCTGTCGTCTACATTGTAGACTGCACCGAGATTCTACAGTGTAGACTCACTACTCGGTCATGGACGACCGAAAAAGTTTCCAAAAATTTTGGAGCCGTTTGCGAAATCGGGCACATTTTTCTCGCGACACGTTCCCGTAGAAACCGGGGAATATGGTACCTACGAATCGTAAGCCGTCGCGTTCTGCCACGCCAAACCGCCGTCACATGTGAACACCCGGCTGGAGTGGGCCGGGTGCCGACTTCGACCTAAGTACCGACCCCCTGTCAGTACCTTCGCCGTTCATTCGCTGACTCACACTCCCCTGATTCGTAAGCTGTCGTCTGCATCCGGCTGAGGCTGGCAGCGGCTCGACGCGGGATGAGTTGCAGACCGTGGGGAATGTAGTCCGGGATGGTCACCAGAGCAGAGTTTCGTGCCAGATAATGGCGTCGAACTGGCGGCTAACGTGGGCCGGACAATGTTCTAAACCATGTTCTATTGCGTCTCTAAACTATTGATTCTACGTCGTGTGACGGCTACCTAGACCGTCGCTCAATGTGCGGCTGGAATTTCTCCACGAACTACGAAATGCTTCGTATCAAAGTGAGACAGGCTCCGGCGTGGTCAACAGCCTACGGGAGCGACTGTGCTGGGCACACGGCGGGAAGCGTTAGCCGTTTACATCGTAAACTGTGACCTGCACCTCGTCAGCGTCGGGAGACTGCATCAGTCTTCTACATCGTAGAACGCGACTACGTCGAAGACACTGCTGACGTTCCCTGTTGTTGGCTCTCTTTGACGCCTGCCTCTTTGGGCCGGATTCGACTATCTTTCTCAGCCTGATTCGTGGGCCGGATGTGGCCGATTTCCTCACGCTGTTGCTGTGTCACCCAAATAGGTCTGGGTCTGGTTCTTCTGGTGGTAGCGGCTCACGTTCTTGGGGCGGTATCTCCAAATCCCGCAACACCTGTGCCAGCGACGCCAGCTTCTTCTTCTCGTCCACCAACATGAACTTCATAGACCGATACATCTCGTCATCCTCACGCTTACCAATCTCGGTCACAGTTTGTCTAAGAACGTCGCTGAGATTCATTCACCCTCCAACGTTGCCCCACTGCCTTCTCCTGCTTGTCGAGCCACACTTGCAGTGATTCCAGTCGATAGCGATAACACTTGCCGATGTGAATCGCTGGGAGCTTGCCCGCTCTCGACTGCCGGATGACTTGGACTCGCGTGATGTTGAGCATCGCGGCGACATCATCAGGTGTCATGAGACGCGGAACTGTCCCGGTTGGTGCTGTGAGTGTGCTGTGCGTCTCCCTTTTCAACCTCGCTTTCATCTGACTGTTATAGATTGCCCGAATCTCAAGAGGCAACCACTCCCGTAGATTCCAACGAGTCGAGCCATCGGAGAACGGATGACCTTTTGAAGCGTAGACCGAGCGGGAGTCGGATGACGGGCAGTGGCGTGTGCTTATACCGCTTCGCCCGCTTGCGGGTCAGGTTGTAGACCGATGATGGTTGACAGCGAAGAATCTGGGCGACATCAGCGACGGTGATTATTTCCGAGTCGATTGACTGGGTTGTTTGGAGTTGCGGCTCTGGCATGTACCCCTGCTTTCTCGGGATACTTGTTGTGCGTCGCCGCGACGCAGAGGGCAGGTTCCGCCTCTTTCGAGACTACTACGTCGAAGGACCAATTTGCTATTGGATTGTTGGCCCGGTTTCGCAGGAAATCGTGCCTGTTTTCTTGGGGCACAATCACAACGGCATCTTGAATCGGGCTGGTGTCGATGCGGTTCCATAATCCCGACCTCGGGGCTCGGGTTTAGAACATTCGTTAGAACATTGTCCGACAGACGCAGCGAAAAACTCTATTTCCCAGTCAACGCAATCTAAATGCCATGTTCTAAGCGATTGAAAACGCAGGATTGACGCGGGTTTTGGGCGATTATGAGACCGTCGCTCTAACCACCTGAGCTACACCGCCACATGTCTGCAAACTGGAAGGATACGCGAAAGGAGCCTTCGCGCCGGTTCGGAACCGGCACTTTCGCTGCATGGAGGCAACGAACCCGTCGGAGCGTCACGTCCAATCTTCAATTTTAAGAGCCACTGCCAAATAGGTCAAACGCTCCGCATCAATCCGGATATACTCTGCGGCATGATTATCGGCGCTCATTTCCTGCTTTACAGCCGAGATCCCGAGGCGGACCGAGCCTTTTTTCGCGATGTTCTTGAACTCCGCTCCATCGACGTTGGGGGCGGCTGGTTGATCTTCGGCATGTCCCCCGCGGAAGCCGCGATTCACCCCTTGGACGGCGAGTTCTCCCAGCAACATGCCGGGCATGAGTTGCTAGGCGCGGTGCTGTACCTTATGTGCGACGATCTTGATGCCTTTATCGCATCGCTGAAAGCGAAGAATGTGCAGTGCACCGAGGTGCAGACGGCGGATTGGGGAGTCGCCACTACGATCCCGTTGCCCAGCGGCGGCAGCATCGGGCTGTACCAACCCACACATCCGACGGCGTTGCACCTCAATTCAAAATAGCCGGAACGTCCATGAAAGCGATCGCTGTCATCCCCGCCCGTTTGGCTTCCACGCGCCTCCCGCGCAAGATGCTGCGGGAAATTGCGGGCAAGCCTCTGATCGGCGTGGTGTACGAAGCGGTGCGCTCTTCGCCGTTGCTTTCAGACGTCATCGTGGCCACGGACTCCGAAGAGATCATGGAGGTCTGTCGCCAGCATCGCTGGAACGCACAGATGACATCCGCGGACCATCGCAGCGGCACCGAGCGGGTCCACGAAGTGTCAGGTCGCGAAATCGCTGACGCCTACATCAACGTCCAGGGAGACGAGCCTCTCACCCGCCCCGAACAGATCGCGACGTTACTGCAAGTCATGGAAAATCCGGCAGCGGAAGTGGGCACAGCCATGACGCCCGCCGCCCCGGTCGATATATCCAACGCGAATGCGGTGAAAGTGGTAACCGATCTCAACGGCCGCGCACTCTACTTCTCCCGCGCAACAATTCCTTTCGACCGCGACGGCACTCGGCCACGTTACTTCAAGCACCTGGGGCTGTACGCCTACCGCAAAGCCGCGCTCGACCGGTTTGTAGCGCTGCCGGAGTCATCGCTCGAGAAAAGCGAGCGCCTGGAGCAGCTCCGTTTTCTTGAAAACGGCATCTCGATCTATGTGGGCGAGACTCCGCACGACAGCGTGGGCGTCGATACGGAAGAAGATTTGCAGCGCGTGATTGAGATCCTGAAGAAACGCTGACTCGTGATGCCTCGATCCTGACTCAGTGCAGTTTGCGGCTTTCCTCGTCCGCGAGCCGCTGGCGCAATTGTTCGCGCCCGCGTTCCGCGAGACGCCGGCAAGCACCAGAATCCACCATCGGATCAGGCGTCACCCTTCGCTCTCGCGCTTCAACCCGATCCCACAGTCCAGAGGCTTCAGGATGCGTGGTAACCAGAACATCGCAAGGCACGGTCTCCAGAAAGGTGAATGATTTTTCAAAATCGTCGAGCGCCCTTGGATATTCGCGACTCTTGGTGAACTGAAATCCGGCGGCCGCGACTGGCGTCAAGCTGTCTGCGTACACCATGTCGCGGCAAATCTGGGCTTCACAGGACTTCCACGTCCAACTCGTCCCACCTGGCGTGTGTCCTGGGGTCAAGTGCGAGGTCATCACAATCGCGCCGACTCGAAAGCTTTCTCCGTCGCGCAGTTCGTGCACGTTCTTGACGGGCGCGATCGGCGTCAACGCCCCAAATTGCGGATCGCCTCGTCCTACGCCGCCCTTCCTCATCACAGCCCCGCTCCACTCGCTGGCGATCACGCGCGCACCGCTCAACTTCTGTAACTCCGCAATGCCGCCCGCGTGGTCAAAATGCACGTGCGAATTCAGAATGAGCTTCACATCCTCGATACGAAAACCCAGCGCCCGGATGTTAGCCACGATTTGCCCCGTCGACTCCGGCAAACCACCATCAATCAAAACGTGCCCAGCGTCTGACGTGATCAGGACCGAACTCAGCCCGTGAGGCCCGACATAGTAAGTATTGCCAAGAATCCGAAACGGCTTCTGCGGTCTGTTCCACTCCGAGCAACTGGAGCAAGGTGGCGCGGCACTCTGCCCAGCCGCCACGCTGATCCAGACCGCAGCCAGCAGGCAAGCCAATCCTCCGCGCATGAGGTTGTCCGAGTTCAAACCTGCGGTGCCGCGTTCTGCGTCCGGCTCCACTCTTCCGCGGCCGCCAGTCGCCTGGAGATGGCTGGGTGCGAGTGGAAAAACCACTCCACCCATTTCGAAGGAGTTCGCTCCGCCAGGTTCTGCTCTGCCAGCTTGTTCATCGAAGAAATAAACGGCTCGACGCTGGCGATGGACTCGAAGGCATACCGGTCAGCCTGGCGCTCGTTGAAGCGCGAATACGCGTTGAGCGCCGGCATCAGCAAAAATGAGAGCACGACGGAAACCAGCGCCAGCAGCGGCAGGTTGGCAAAGTCCGAAAGTTCTTCGAACATGTGCTGGTCCACCGCGTAATGCAAAGTCCAGTTCGCCGCCCAGAAACCAAAAAGCGTAATCGCAGCCTGCACAAAAATGCTCTTCAGAATGTGGCGATGCACATGGTGCCCGAGCTCGTGCGCCAGCACCGCTTCGATCTCTTCCGGCGTGTAGTTATCAAGAAGAGTGTCGGCCAGAATGATGCGCCGCGTCGCCCCCAGTCCAGTCAGGGCCGCGTTCGCCTTTTTGCTCTTTTCCGAGAGTTTCCAGCGGTACACGCCGCGAACGCGCGTCCCGGCTCGCTCGCTCAGGACCACCAAACGCCGCCGCAGGTCTTCATTCTCGAGCGGTTCGAACTTGTAGAAGATGGGGAAGAGCACTACTGGGGCCAGTTGAGCCAACACGATGAACAGTCCCATGAAAAGCGCCCAGGCCAACAACCACCAATGTTGTGGCCATTGCCGGATGGTGAAATACAACAGTTCCACCACCACGGCGCCCATCACCAGGCCAACAAGAAAACCTTTGGCCTCATCCGAAGCCCAGGCCCGGAATCGTTGCGTCGAGAGTTTGAACCTGCGTTCCAGCCGGAATCCGTAGTAGTCGAGCCCAATTCCCAGCGCCTTGCTGATCACGAGCAACAACAGCAGGTACATGAATAGCGACAGCAAGTAGTTCTGAAATCCCATGCGGTAAGCCAGGTCCCGCAGCCAATCTGACCATCGCGTCACCAGCAGAACCACCAAGAACAGGAAACCCACGGCAAAATCGGCGATGCCCAGCCACCGCCGGATGAGGTTGTAACGGCGCGCCTCAGGCGAATCGGCTGGAACCGGAGTTGGATCGTTTGCCATGCTGTCTAATGGATGAGGATGCGTACCTAGAAGTATCGCATTATCGCGGACCAGAATGCTGTCGTTCCGTGGTTCCGGGCAGGACGCGCCTTGCTGTGCCGCCGGAGATCTGAACTCCCCTCACGCCGACCGATCACTGCGAAGGGGGTTCCAGCCATTGATCGCTAGCCACCGTTCCTTACGAAGCTCTCTCCTGCGGCCAGAATTTCGCTGACCAACTCCGGCGACGCGGCCTCGCTGTAGAGTCGCAGCAGCGGCTCCGTCCCCGACGCGCGGAACAAAATCCACGCTTCGGCTCCATTCCCGTTGGTCGGCGCATTGAGAAAGAATTTCACGCCGTCAAGGTGCTCCTTCTTGAGCACTCGATATCGGCCAAGACTCTGCGTACCCTCCGCGCGGGCTCGCTGAATCGCATTCTGCTTCATGCCTTCTGGAATGTGCAGATCACGCCGCCCGTAATAATGCGGACCAAACTCGCGTTGCAGATCTGCCACCAACTGCCCCAGCGGCTTGCCTTCCTCGGCCATCACGTTGGCGAGAAGCAGGCAGTTCAGCACCCCGTCACGCTCGGGCAGAAAGCGCGAATACCCAATGCCCCCCGACTCTTCTCCGCCGATCAGAATCTCGTGTTCCATCATCAAATCGGCAACGTACTTGAATCCGATGGACGTCTCGTGCAGCTTGCGTCCATATTTTGCCGCGATGCGGTCGAGCATGCGCGTAGTGTTGAATGCGCGAGTCACATCTCCCGGCCATTTCCTGCGCTCCAGCAGCCAACGCAGCAACACGCAGAAGATTTTGTGCGAATCGACGAAGCTGCCGTCTTCGGCCACGGCGCCGATACGGTCCGCGTCACCGTCAGTGGCCAGCCCAGCATCGCATTTCTCGCGAACCACCGTCTGCTGCAACATTGCCGTATTCGGTTCAATCGGCTCTGGATTGATCCCCGGAAACAGCGGATTCAGTTCCTGACGAATCGCAATGTGCTGCACTCCGCGTTCGGCAAATATTCCAGCCAGCACTCCGCGTCCAGAGCCGTACATCGCATCCACCGCAAACTTGAACTTCGTTTTCGCGATCAGGTCCATGTCGGCGAAGCGGCAAACCGCGGCAATGTAGTCCTGTTTGAGATCAACCTCTTCAATGGGCGCTATGTTCCCCTTCGGAGCGGCGCCGGAGGCCATCTCTTCTTCAATCTTCTTCATGATGGCCGGCGTGGCCGAGCCGCCAAACTTGCCCTTGAACTTCACCCCATTCCAGTTCCACGGATTATGGCTCGACGTCACCATCACTCCGCCCGCCGCACCCTGATGTTTCACTGCGTATGAAACCGAAGGCGTTGGCGTGTAATCGTTCGCGAGTTTCACCGGAATTCCGGCAGCTGCGATCACCTCCGCCACAATCCGCGCGGCCCGCGGCGAGGCAAAGCGGGTGTCATAGCCGACAAACACTCCACGCTGCGGCTCCTCGTATTTCAGAACATACGAGGCGATTGCGCCCGCCACGCGGCGCACATTCTCGAACGTGAAGTCATCGGCGATCACTCCGCGCCAGCCGTCGGTTCCGAATTTGATCTCTTGCGCCATAGTCCACTAATCAAGTCCTGCCACCTGTCGCCGGGCCCGTGCCAGTCCGCAACTTCAGTGTTTGAACTGCATGTGGATATTGATCCAATAGTCGTCGTGCGGCGGATTAGTGAACTTTCCCGCCAAAAGCGCAGTGCGAGTGCAACCCGCAAACTGCGTTTCAGGATAAACCAGCACCTCCTGGACCTTGCCGTCGGCATGGAGTTTGAGAAACATATCGAACGGATCGATACTGGTGCCCGGCGGCACGGCTTGCTTACACTGCCTCACACTGGACAGATATTTTTCGGTGAGCTCTTTCCCGATCAGCTCGTCGTACTGCTTGCCGGCGGAGGTTTTCAAGTTTGCCTCGACCGCGGCAAGGGCGGCAGCCAGCGCTTTCTTGTCCGCTGCAAAACACATCGAGGCGAGAGTGAACGAAACCGTCAAGAGCGCCGCAAGCCTTCGGGAAAGTTTCAAGGTCATGCTCCTGTCTCCTTATTCTCGGTTAACGAGTTTGTCTCCGCCTCGAATGCCCCGCTACTTCTCGATTACACGAGCTTGTGTAGCTTCTTCTCGTCCAGATACTTTACGACCTTGCCTACATCCTGCGCATGCTGCCGAGTTGTAATCAGCAACGCATCCGGAGTTTCCACTACCACCAGATCAGTGACCCCTACCGCCGCAACAAACTTGCCCGGAGCGTAAACATAGTTCCCGCGCGCATTCATCAGGAACACTCCAGAACCCGCCACCAGATTGCCTTCCGGCGGACTGCTCTTAGCAGTGTGGTGCTCGTGCAGCGCCGTCCACGAACCCAGGTCGTTCCAGCCAAAGTCAGCCGACAGGCAGAAAATGTTTCCCGCCTGCTCGCCTTTCGCCGACCGCGGCTCGAGCACCGCGTAATCCACGCTGATGTTTTCGCACTTGGGATACAGCCTGCGAAAGACAGCAGCGAACTTGCGCGACCCGAAGGCAGCGGCAATTTCTTCCAGCAACCGCGCCGTCTTCGGCAGATGTTCCAGCAGCGCCTCCGCCAGCGTGCGCGCGCTCCACAAGAACATGCCGCTGTTCCAGAAATAGTTTCCTGCGGCAACAAATTCCGCAGCCTTGGCCGCATCCGGCTTCTCGGTGAAGCGGCGTACGCGCAGAGCTTCACCCCGAAACGCGCTTCCCGCCTCAATGTACCCGTATCCGGTTTCCGCGCGATTCGGCCGGATGCCGAGCACCACGATGTTCGCGCCCGCCGCCGCGATTTCGATTCCGCGTTCCAGCGTCTCGCGATACCGCTTCTCATCCGCGATCACATGATCGGAGGGAAACAACCCGATCACCGCCTCCGGATTCTCGCGCAATAACAGAAACGCCGCCAAGCCAATAGCCGGGGCCGTATTCCGCCCCACGGGCTCGGCCAGTATCTGCGCCTTCGGCAGCTTCGGGAGCTGTTTCGCGATGGCGAGCCGCAAGTCTTCGTTCGTGATGATCCAGAACTTCTTCGCCGGAGCCAGCGGCAACAGGCGTGCCACGGTCTGCTGAATCATCGACTGCTTGCCGTCGAGCACGAGCAGTTGCTTGGCGCGCTTCTTCCGGCTCAGCGGCCAGAACCGCGTCCCGCGACCTCCAGCCAGAATTACGGGATAGAAATTCAAGTTCTTAGCCAATGGTCCAGACTTCCTGGATTGCAGATTGCTAGAGCAGCCGCCGCCGCACAGGCATCGCGCAAGTCAATCTCAAGTCGCAGCCTGACAAAGAAATCTGAAATCACAAATCTGAAACACCTTGCCTACATCCTCGTTTCCGGCTCAGGCAGCGGCCTTCCCGGAACGTACGCCCGCAGAAACTCCAGCGCCCACTGCGGACGCAGGCCGAACTTCCCCACACACGCCGGAACAACAACAGCGTCGCCTTTCGCCAGGGTGACGGGATCCATTCCAGCCGCCTCGACCACTCCGCACCCATCAATCGCCACCAGAATCTGCACTGAACTCTTCCCCGGGTCATCGCGCGTCACCAGTTCCAGCGGATCCTTCGCCTCAAACATATCCACAACAAAATAAGGAGCCGCCACCAACGGCGCATGCCGGTTCTTGCTGCCGCGCATCTGCTCGGGCGCTGGGCGCACGACCTTCCCCGATCCCACTTTCTCCCTCACCGCCGCCAGGCCATCTTTCAAATGCAGTTCGCGCGGACGCCCGTAATCATACAAGCGATACGTCGTGTCCGACTGCTGCTGTGTCTCCACGATCACCGATCCCGGTCCAAGCGTGTGCACGGTCCCACCGGCAACATAGATCATGTCCCCCGGATAAACGTTGATCCAATTGAGCAGTTCCTCCGCTCGCTTCTCGCGAATCGCTTCCTCCAACTGCTGCGCGGTCGCGCCCGGCTTGAGGCCCAACCCAATCTGCGAGCCCGGCTTCGCATGAGCAACATACCAGCACTCAGTCTTCCCCCAGGGCTGTCCCACGCGCACAGCCTGCTCATCGTCGGGATGCACTTGCACAGAGAGCTTCTCATGCGGGAAAAGAAACTTGAGCAGCAGAGGAAACCGTTTCGCATCGCGCGCCGCTTCACCTACGAGTTCGCGTTGATACTGCTCGCTCAACTGCGCGAGCGTCTTGCCAGTAAGCGGTCCGTTCGCGACTTTACAATCGTCGCCGCTTAGCCAAGCCTCGCCGATCTTCTCCTCGAACTTGTGATTGGGATAAATCGGCGACAGATCCTTCGTGCCCCACGGACGGGGATCAAATCCAGGCAACATCAACAATGGATAAAGATTTTCCATACAAACTTACGCCCACAAAAAAGGCCGCTCGCAAACGGAACGGCCTTTGCCGAACCCGATCCTCTCCAAGAGTCAGGCCAATGAAAACGAACTACACCGCCGCAAAGAACTTCCGCATACGCTCCAACCCGCGATCCAACTCCGCCTTCGACGTCGCATACGAAACGCGAATGTGCTCGCTGGTGCCGAAGCCCTCGCCGGGAACCGTGGCGACGTGAACCTCGCGCAACAACCGTCCGGCCACGTCTGCCGCGGACTTCAGCCCTCCACGGCCAAGGAACGCCGAAATGTTGGGATAGGAATAGAACGCGCCCTCCGGCAGCGTACAAGTGATGCCCGGGATCGCGCGCAGTCCCTTCACCATATGGTCGCGCAGTTCGATGTACTCACGCCGCATCTCCGCCACGCACTCCTGCGGCCCCTTCAGCGCAGCCACGGCCGCCTTCTGCACAATCGAAGTCGGATTCGACGTCGACTGGCTCTGCAGCTTCGCCATCGCACTGACCACGGCCGACGGAGCCATCGCGTATCCCAGGCGCCATCCCGTCATGGCGTAAGTTTTCGAGAGCGAGCCCAGCACGACGAAGCGTTCCTTGTATTCCCGCAGCGCTCCCACCGAGAAATTCTTCCCCGTGTAATTCAGGTAAACGTAGCACTCGTCCGACAGCACCCAGATGCTGCGCTGATGCGCCAGACGAATCACCTCAGTCATGTCCTCCGGACTCATCACCGCGCCCGAGGGATTCGAAGGGGAGTTGAGAATAATCACCTTCGTGCGCGGCGTAATCAGTCGAGCCACCATCTCGGCCGTCACGCGGAATCCCTGCGCTTCATCCGATTCAAGCAGAACGCAATTCCCGCCCGCGAACCGAATAATGTCTTTGAACGAAACCCAGTACGGGACGGGCAGAATCACCTCGTCGCCGTGATCCACCAGAACTTGAATCGCATTGAACAGCGCATGCTTTCCGCCAGTCGAGGCAATCACTTCCTCGCGCCGGTAATCCGAATCGAAGTCCACGTTGTGGCGGTGCGCAATGGCATCGCGCAACTCGGGGGTACCGGCGACGGCTGTGTACTTGGTGAAATTCCCGTTAATCGCTGCGATCGCGGCATCTTTGATATGCTGCGGCGTGGTGAAATGCGGCTCGCCCGCGCCAAAATCGACGACGTCGATTCCCTGCGAGCGCAGCTTGTCGGCCTCAGCCACCACCGCCATCGTGGCGGAGGGCTCGATGCGATTGATTCTTTCCGTGAGTCTCAGCGCTTCTACCGTTGCCGTGGTCATGCCTTCTTCTTCCTTTTCCTCGGTACTTCCACCAGTTGTGTGTCCCGAAGTTTGTATGCGGGATCCAGCTTCTCCCGCAGCTTCTGCTCCACCGCGTCAGGGACGAGATCTTTGACCGGCCCTCCGGCCTGCGCCACCTCGCGCACCAGACGCGAACTTACGTAGGAATACTTGACGGCCGGCATCATGAAGACCGTTTCCAGCGTCGGCTCGAGTTTGCGATTCATCAGCGCCATCTGGAGCTCGTATTCGTAGTCGCTGATGGCGCGAATGCCGCGCAACACACACATGGCGTCGATCGACTTGGCATATTCCACCATCAGGCCGTCGAACGTGTCGATGCGAACATTGCTCCAATCGGCCGTGAGGTGTCGCAGCATCTCGAGCCGCTCCCCCAGGCTGAACATCGGGGTCTTCTCCGAATTGCGCAGAATCGCAACCACCAGCTGTTCGAACATCTTGCTGCCTCGCTCAATCAGATCGAGGTGCCCATTAGTGGGCGGATCAAACGACCCGGGATAGACAGCGATGCCCTTATTCAATCGTCCTCACAGAAAGGCCGCGAGTCTGGCAATTCGAGCAGTAAATGGAGCAACAGAAGATTTTATGCGGGTAGGAGCAATAATGGCAATCGGGGAATGAGGCCTAGGTAATCGTTGTCATCCCGAGCAAGGCGAGGGACCTGGGTTCTTGCCGGGCGCCAGGATGAAGCCGTCGCGCTAGCAAACACCCAGGTCCCTCGCCTTGCTCGGGATGACAACGATTTATGGACGTCGCATTCCGCCTACCGCTTAGCCGCCACCGGCACCTTGACCGGCTCAGCCGCAGCGCTTGGCATGGTCGTCACACGCGCGCCCGAAGGGGTTGCAGTCTGCGCGGAGGCCGCCGCTGGTTGCGCGGGGCCATGGGTCAATCCCAGCGCCTTGCGTACTTCGGTGTCCAGCTTGGCCATCACGTCCTTGTTGTCCTTCAGGAACTGGCGGGCATTCTCGCGTCCCTGACCGATCCGCTCTCCCTTGTAGCTGTACCAGGAGCCGGATTTTTCGACGATGTTGTTGTTCGAGGCCAAATCGATCAGATCGCCTTCGCGCGAAATGCCTTCTCCGTAGAGAATGTCGAACTCCGCCTCGCGGAATGGCGCCGCCACTTTGTTCTTCACAATTTTTACGCGGGTGCGCGAGCCGGTGACGAGGTCGCCTTCCTTGATGGCTGCGATCCGCCGGATATCGATGCGCACGGACGAATAAAATTTCAGCGCGCGCCCGCCGGTTGTGGTTTCCGGGTTGCCGAACATCACGCCAATCTTCTCGCGAATCTGATTAATAAAGATGAGACAAGTTCTCGACTTCGAAACCGTCCCCGTCAGTTTCCGCAGCGCCTGCGACATCAACCGAGCCTGCAGCCCCATGTGGCTGTCGCCCATTTCGCCGTCCAGTTCGGCCTTGGGTACGAGTGCCGCCACTGAATCCACCACCAGCACGTCGATGGCGTTCGAGCGCACCAGCGCTTCCGTGATCTCCAGCGCCTGCTCGCCGTAGTCAGGCTGCGAGACCAGCAAGTTGTCGACATCCACTCCGAGTTTCTTGGCATATCCGGGGTCGAGCGCGTGCTCGGCGTCCACAAACGCGGCCATGCCGCCCATCTTCTGCGCCTCGGCAATCACCTGCAGGGTAATCGTGGTCTTGCCCGAAGACTCCGGCCCAAACACTTCCACCACGCGTCCGCGCGGAAACCCGCCCACGCCCAGGGCCGCGTCGAACGAAATCGACCCGGTCGGGATCACCGCGATGGGCACGATCGCTTCCTTCGACCCCAACCGCATGATCGAGCCCTTGCCAAATTGTTTTTCAATCTGTGAGACCGCCAGTTCAATCGCCTTGCCCCGTTCGTCCGCCATGGAGTGGCTCCTTTAAGACTGCAGCCTGAAAAAGAATCTGGGCGGATTATACATACAGATCGAAGCGAAGAAAAGGCGAATCAAAACAATAACGGTGGAAATCGTCCCGAATCGGGCAATTCAACTCGATTTGTCATCCTGAGGCCTGCGCTCTTTGCGGGCCGAGGGACCTCTGGACTTGTCGGCAGCACCGATGTCCCCGGCGAGTGCATAGGTTCTTCGCTTCGCTCAGAATGACAATCAAGCACGGCGCCCCTACCTCTGCAGCAGATCCACCGGCGCCGTCACGTCATGTACCCGGAAATACTTAGCCAGCGCCGGATACTTCCGCGCCACCGCCTCATACATGGCATAAGCCACGTTGCGATAAGAAACATGCCCCGCCGGCGTAGTCCGCAACTCTGAAATGTAAACCGCCTCGGCAAAGTCCATCTTGAAGAGCGCCCGCTTGCGGAACGCCAGCGGAATCGCATACTGCGAATTCTCCTCGGCCTCCGGAGTGCCGCGCCCAGCCAACTTCTCCACCGCCGTCTGCACCCGCCGCATGGCCGCTTCGAACCGTCCCCGCACACCCGCATCTTCCATATCGAGCAGCATTTCGTATCCATGCTGCGTCGTGAATCCCTGCATCACCTGGATGCACCGCCGGTGCCGGTGCATGTCGCGAAAACCGCCCGTATCCATCAGGATGTCGAAACGAAACTGCTGCCCCGCGCGGAAACCCCGCAGCATCTCGTCGTGCTTCCCGCGGTGCCTCAGCCCCAGGTCAATAATCTCTCTCCGCCGCCGTTCCCCTGCCACTTGCACTGCCTGCCGAATCTGCCGGTAAGAATGATGGCTGTGTTCATAGAGCAGCGTGGTCGCGATCTCCACTTCCAGCGGCTCTTCGTCGAGCAAATCCACAATCGCCTTCGAAGGAGCGACCGGCTCCGAAGCCATCAATTCCCGCGCGGCCTGCCGCAACTCGCGCCGCGTCGCCATCTCATACTCATTGGGATCGGCATACTTCACCAAAGTCGGCGCCACGCGCACCTCGCGCAGCAACTCCTGCTCTGCGCGTGCCCCCAACTCAGGGTTCACCGCCCGAATCTGTGCCACCAAATCCTGCAGCGACTCGGCATTCACGTTATAAGCCGCACCGGTCGCCGCCCTCTTCAGCGACTCGCCCAGCGTCCGCACCTCCCTATGCGTGTGCGACAGCAGATGCGCCACCTGCGTCTCCAGCGTGCGCGCATTCACGATTTCGCCCAGCGAAGTATTCGTCGCCAGCGGCAGCAGATGGCGCGTGATGTCAAACGCTCGCGCCTTCAACGTGCGCTCATACGCCTCCTGCTTCATGTCGGCAGGCTTCGGCGTAACGCTTATGAGGTAATCCGTCATGATCGACGAGAAGTCTTCATACTCGGCGAACAGAAAATCCAGAGTCTCGCGATAAAGCTTGCGCGCCTCATCATCCGCACCGAAGTCCGGCGTGAAATAGCCGCTCTTCTTGAAATCCTGATACCGCGTCGACCGCTCTTGCCCGTCCCAGCGCTGCTCGTCGGCAAGTTCAATCGCGGCCAGAATCGACAGTCTCTCAACCGCAAGCGCAATGTGCGCCAAGTCGGCAATCGACCGGTGCCCGTATTGAAAGTAAAATGTGTTGAGAAATTTCTCCGCCTTCTGCGTGCTGATCTCGCGCAGCGACTCCTTCATCGACAGCGCCGACCGCGAATATTTCGCCATCGCATAGGCCTGGATCTCCGGCTCAACCCCAAACACCGCAAATACTTCGGTGGATGGCGTATCCGACGAAGTCTTTTCCAGCGGCGCCATGGGTTCGGCAGCCGACGCCCGCTGCGTCGAACGGTGTCCGGAGCCGGCGTCCGCCGCGTCCGCCGCGGAAGAGTTCCTGTTAGAAGGGTCAGGCATCACGATCACTTGGTTCGTCACAGTTTGAGGCATGAGTGTTGAAATGGTAATCGGCGACGCGGCATCGCGCAATCGTTAGCAAAATGACAACTCAGTCGGCTCGCAGTTGTAAACTCGCGACATGCGAAAGACTGGCGTCGGACTCGTCGTGGCCGCTTATGCTCTGCTGCTTTTCCTTTCGTTAACGTCGCCCGGATACGCCCGGGCGCATCCGCACATGGATCCCGTCATGCTCGCCCAATACGCGGCGCCTTGGCCCGTGGCGCTCGCCAGCGCGCTCGTGGTCGCCGGTATCATGCTTGCCGTAGTCCCGCTTCGACGAGGCGAACGTTGGGCCTTGTGGACAGAACTCGCCATGTTCGTGATCCTCTTCATCACGCGGGTCACCACCGACGCGCGCTGCCTGGTTGTCCTCGACCCACACCAGCACGGTTGCCACAGCTTCATCGTTGCAGCGATTCTCGGCGTAGTCGGGCTGGCCCTCGCTTGGCGCTGAACTTCCTGAATGCCCTACTCCCTGCCGAATGAGCGCACCGCCGCGTATAATTCGGCGTTCCACCGCAGTTATTCCCCAGATTAGTCGGGAGAACTCTCATGTCTCTTTCAGGACGAGTAGCTATGGTCACCGGCGCGTCGCAAGGCATCGGACGCACCTGCGCCCTACGCCTCGCCAAAGACGGCGCGGCCGTGGCCGTCGCGGCTCGTAACCAGGAAAAACTGAACGAACTCGTAGCCGAGATCACGACCGCAGGCGGCAAGGCCGCCGCCTTCGCCCTCGACGTCACCGAAGAAGAGCAGGTCAAATCCACGGTCAAAGCCGCCATCGCCCAGTTCGGCAAGATCGATGTCCTGGTCAACAACGCCGGCATCACCCGCGACCAGCTCGTCATGCGCATGAAGCGCGCCGATTGGGACGCCGTTCTGCAAACCAATCTCACTTCCGCCTATCTCTGCATCCAGCAAGTCATCGGCTCCATGCTCAAACAGCGCTGGGGACGCATCATCAACATCACCAGCGTTTTCGGTCAGATGGGCCAGGCCGGACAGGCGAACTACGCGGCCTCCAAGGCTGGACTGATCGGCCTCACCATGGCCATCGCCCGCGAAGTCGGCTCGCGCACGATTACCTGCAACGCCGTCGCCCCCGGCTTCATCGAAACCGCTATGACCGCGGTTCTGAGTGACGAGTTCAAGCAAACCGCCGTCAAACAGATTCCACTCGGCCGCGTGGGATCGCCTGAAGATGTGGCCGCAGCCGTTGCGTTTCTGGCCTCAGACGACGCGTCCTACATCACGGGACACGTGCTCAACGTGAACGGCGGCATGCTGATGGGTTGAGAATGCAGAGGACTGAATTGTCAGCATTGGTGCGGTTTGAACTGCGCCACTACCGGATTGTCATCCCGAGCGAAGCGAGGGCTCTAGGTTTAGCTTGCAGCGGGAAAGCACTCGACATGCGCACAGAACTCGCGTTGCTCGGGTGACGAAGTTGCGTTGCTATCTCTGAACGATCTTTCCTTAGAAACTTATGGGTACCGAGATCAAAACTCCTCAGTCTTCCTCCGTGTCCTCTGTGGTGAAAGGTCTTTCTTTAGCCCAAGCCGAGACCCCGTCCCAGATCGCCCAAGCCCGCGAACTCTTCCTCGAATACGCGCAGTCCCTCGGCTTCAGCCTGTGCTTTCAGAACTTCGACAAAGAACTCGCCGGCCTCCCCGGCGACTACGCCCCTTCGGAGGGCCGCCTGCTTCTAGCCGAGTACGAAGGTCAACTCGCGGGTTGTGTAGCTCTGCACAAACTCGAACCAGGCATCTGCGAGATGAAGCGTCTCTACCTGCGTCCCCAGTTTCGCGGCAAGGGATTCGGTCGCGCGCTTGCGGATCACATCATCGCGGAAGCTCGCCGGATCGGCTACCACCGCATCCGTCTCGACACGGTCGAGCCCGTCATGAAAGATGCCGTCGCGATGTACCGCAAAATCGGCTTCCGCGAAATCCCTCCCTATTGCCCAAATCCAATCGTCGGCGCCCTGTACATGGAATTGAACTTGTGATCCCACTCACGCTCAGCAGTCTTTTCGCGAACCAAACAGAAGAGCCGAAAACGGCCGCCGGACACCGCGTTTCGCTCCGTTGATTCCTTGCACAGCGTGCAAGCAAAAAGTTTCACCCCTTGCTCTGCCGCTCCGTCCCATTCGTTTTTCGTATGGCACCAATGTCCGGCTCATAGCACGAATTTCCCACTTGCCAGAAGTTGCCGCTCTGGTTACTATGGCCCATCCTGAAATGCTCCCAACCATGAATATCGGCGAGACCATCCGCAACTACCGGCTCCAGAAAGGTATGTCTCAAGGCGACATCGAAAAGCGAACCGGCCTTCTGCGCTGCTACCTGTCCCGCGTGGAAAACGGCCACACCATCCCTTCGCTCGACACGCTTTCAAAGATCGCCGGCGCCATGGAACTCCCGCTCTCGCAATTCTTCGCCGAGCCCGGCCACAGCAACGGCTCCAAGGGACTGCCCCAGCTCTCCGACGACGAAGTTCGCTTCCTCAGCCAGATCCGCCGCTACGCCACCAACCTGAACGACAGCGACCGCAAACTCGTTCTAGCCATGGTCAAGAAGATGGCTTCGAATTCGAAGTAAGCTTTTGGCTCTTGGCTTGAATCCCTCCAAAATTGCATTGAATTAAGCTGGCTCCTGTCGATGCCGCCGTTGACAATGCCCCCAAGAATCTCGCGCCGCGTTGCTCGCACAGGAAACCTCCTCAAGCCAAAAGCTAAGAGCCAAAAGCCAACAGCCATTACCCTTACTTTCGTACCATCCCCTCCGTGCCCCACAGGCACCTCGCCCCCGTCTCGCCTCCTCACTAAACTGTGCATGGAGACACCTGTGACCACCGACGAGGAACTGACCGTACTCGACGGCCAACTGCGCCGCCTGAAGATCGAGTACGAGATCTACTTCAGCAATCCGACTAAGCGGCCTCCCACCGACATCGAGTGGAAGGTGTTGAGTTTGTTGCGCAAGTTTTCCGACGGCGGCCGCATGAACTTTTCCCAGCGCTACCGCTACAACGAGATGGCCCAGCGCTACGCCGTCTACAGCGACTTGTGGCGCAAGAAGTCGCGCATCCGCGAAGAAGGCTATCGCCGTCCGCAGGACGCTCTGCTCTCCGTTCAGGGAGTGCGCATCGCGGAAGAGGAACTTAAGCCCCAGCACCACCCAGTCTATGGAGTGAACCACGCGGCCGCCGGCGCCGTCTCGTCGCAACACTTCACCTTGCACAGCGTTGACCAGGCGGAGCGCGAACAGGTCGAGCGCCTCTACAACACTCTGGTCGCCGCTAAGAAAAAAGCTGGCGAGAGCGTCTCCGGCAACTTCGACTCCTTCACTACGTTCGTTCAAAAGAAGACGGACCAGATCCGCAAGCAGTATCGCTGCCAAGACGTCGAATATTCCGTCGAACTCACCGATGGCCAAGTCAAACTGAAAGCCAAAGCCAAGACGTAGAAGTACATGCTCACTCCGATCTGTCCTCCTTCGTGGACCTTCGTGTCCTTAGTGGTTGATGAATCTTCGATAAGCGCCCCGCAAAGGATTGCCCTGGCCGCTTTCGTCTGCTGATAGAATTTCCGGTCACCATTCAGCACTCATCCCTACCTAAGGGGCCAAGCATGTCGTCCGTTCCCAGAATCCAGCGTGCCATCCTCAGCGTCACCGACAAGACCGGGCTGGTAGATTTCGCCCGCAAACTCTCCGCGCTGGGCATCGAACTGATCTCCACCGGGGGCACCGCCAAACTCCTCCGCGACTCCGGCATCGCCGTGAAAGACATCTCCGAGCTCACCGGATCCCCCGAAATGCTCGACGGACGCGTCAAGACTCTCCACCCCAAAGTCCATGGCGGCATCCTCCATCGCCGCGAAGACCCCAAGCACGTCGCCGCCGTCGCCGAGCACGGCATCGCCCCCATCGACATGGTCGTCGTAAATCTCTACGCCTTCGAAAAAACCGCGGCCAAGCCAGACGTAAAGTTCGAGGAACTCATCGAGAACATCGATATCGGCGGCCCGTCCATGATCCGCTCCGCCGCCAAGAATTTTCACGATGTTGCCATCGTCACTTCGCCCGCCGACTACGACGCAATCGCGGACGAACTCAAAAAAGAAGGCGGCGCCCTCTCCCACGAAACCAAATGGCGTCTCGCGCAAAAAGCCTTTGCCACCACCGCCGCCTACGACTCGGCGATCACCTCCACACTCGAGCAGATCAGCGCCGACGGTTCGCGATCCGAAGCTGAGAGTTTTCCGCGCACTCTTCGCCTCTCATTCCACAAGACCCTCGACCTCCGCTACGGCGAGAATCCTCACCAGAAAGCCGCCATGTATTCCGATGGCTCTGGCCTCGGCGTGGCTAATGCCCGCCAGATCCAAGGCAAGGAACTTTCCTTCAACAACATCGTCGACCTGCAAGCCGCCTGGGATCTCGCGCAGGAATTTGACGAGCCCGTCTGCGCCATCATCAAACACACCAACCCTTGCGGCGCCTCCACCGGCAAGACTCTCGCCGAAGCCTACAAGCGCGCCCTCGAGTGCGACCCCGTCTCAGCCTTCGGCGGCGTGATCGGCGTGAATCGCCCCATCGACGCCCAAGCCGCCGAAGAAATGCACAAGCTATTCCTCGAAGTCATCGCCGCCCCCGCCTTCGACGAGTCAGCCAAAGCCAAGTTCGCCTCGAAAAAGAACCTCCGTCTGGTAGAAGTCATAGACCCGCGTAGCCCCGGCAGCCCAGAGAGTCCAGACAGCCAGTGGAGCTCCGGACGCCCCGTCCGGGGGGCGGACGCCTCGTCCGCCTGGGTCCTGAAAAAAATCTCTGGCGGCCTGCTCGTGCAGGACGCCGACAACCGTCCGCTCCAAGACGCCGATCTCAAAGTCGTAACCAAACGCGCCCCCACTCCCGAAGAAACGCGCGCCCTGCTCTTCGCCTGGAAGGTGTGCAAGCACGTCAAGTCCAACGCTATCGTCTACGCCCGCGACGGCCAGACCGTTGGCGTCGGCGCCGGACAGATGAGCCGCGTCGATTCCGCCAAGCTCGGTGCCATGAAGGCCCAGCTCCCGCTGTATGGCACCGTCGCCGCCTCCGACGCCTTCTTCCCCTTCCCCGACGGCGTCGAAGAAATCGCCAAAGCCGGCGCCACCGCCATCATCCAGCCCGGCGGTTCACAGCGCGATCCAGAAGTCATCGCCGCCGCCGACCGTCTAGGACTGGCAATGCTGTTCACCGGAGTGCGCCACTTCCGCCACTGAGACCAGGCGTGGGACCTCGAACCTCGGACGTCGGCCCGGCGGAGACTCCGACATTTACATAACATGACACCCGCCATGCATCCCACAGTCCCTGACCTTCCGGTTTTGCCCGCCGTCGCCCTCCGAGCGGTGTTTTTTTCCATCTCCTCGATGCTCAGGGTAGAATAGAAGCACCTTTCCCCCGGCGGCTTTGCATCCAAGTAGCTGAGGTTTCGAGAATGCGCGAGAGCGCGGTCAGGTCCAGAATGAATAGAAATTTTCGCCTTTTTTTGATGATTTCCTTGGCCGCAGCGGCAGCCATGGGGCAAATTAGCCGAGCGCAAACCAGTACTGCGCAGACCAGCCCGACGTCCCCATCCGATTCCAAGCCGGCTCAGTCCTCGCCGCGCAAGCCTGACCGCGCCGCCGCCTACTACCACTACTCCGTCGCCCACATGTACGAAGAGCAGGTCACGGTCTATGGCCGCAGCGATTTGGCCAACAAAGCCATCGAGGAATACCGCCTCGCCATCGAAGCCGACCCGTCGTCAGAATTCCTGACCTCCGGCCTGGCCGAGCTCTACGTAAAGACTGGGCGCATCCGCGACGCAGTTCTCGAAGCGCAAGACATCATCAAGCGCGATCCCAGGAATCTTGAAGCGCACAAGCTTCTCGGCCGCATCTATCTTCGCTCCCTCGGCGACATGCCCGGCGGCAACGGCTCCGACAATGTCCTCAAGCTGGCGATCGAACAGTACGAGCAGATTGTGAAGATCGAGCCCGACAACGTCGACGACCACCTGCTCCTCGGTCGCCTCTACCGCCTGAACAGCGATCTGCAGAAAGCCGAGAACGAACTTAAGACTGCCGTCAAACTCGACCCCAGCTCCGAAGAAGCCGTCACGACGCTCGCCATGCTGTACACCGACGAAGGCGACACCGCGCATGCCCTGCAGGTCCTAAGCTCGGTGCCCGACTCCGGCCGCTCCGCCAAGCTGTACGCCGCCTTGGGCGCCGCCTACGAGCAGCGCAAGGATTACAAGAACGCAATTGACGCCTACCGCCACGCCATTGTTCTCGATCGCGACAATCTCGACGCCATTCGCGGCCTTGCCGAGAACCTTTTGAACGACGGCCAAGCCGAAGCCGCGCTCGAGCAATACAAAGTGATTGCCGATGCCAATCCCGAAGACGCGCAGACCTATGTCCGCATCGCAGAAATCTACCGCCGCCAGGGAAAGTACGATCTCGCCCTCGAGAATCTGAAGAAAGCCGATACTCTGGTTCCCGACACCATGGATGTCCCCTACAACATGGCTGCCGTCTACCAAGCGCAGGGCCGCTACGATGACGCGGTAAAGCTCCTGCAGGATCTGGTCAAGAGAACGGAAAAAAGCGAAGCCGCTTCCAGCCAGGCCGACCGCAACAATCGCGCTATTTTCATTGAGCGTCTCGGGATGGTCTACCGCGAACAGGAAAACTACACCGCCGCCGTCGAGACCTTCCGCAAAATGCTGCCTCTCGGCGAGGAAAATGCTCGCAGCGGCTTTCAGGAAATTATCGACACCTACCGCGACGCCAAGCAGTGGCCGCAGGCCACCGCCGCCGCCAAAGAAGCGGTGCAGAAACTGCCCGACGATCGCGACCTGCGCATGGTGCTCGACGCCCAACTCGCCGACACTGGCGAGGTCGACCATGCTCTTTCCGACGTGCGCTCCATGCTCAAAGGCGGCCCTGAGGATCGCGAAATCTACGTCCGTCTGGCCATCATCTACACGCGAGCCAAGCGTTGGAAGGAAGCTGAAGACGCTCTCGCCAAGGCCGAGCAGCTGGCCGCCAAGAACGACGACAAGGCTTATGTCTGGTTTTTGCGGGGCGACCTCTATCAACGCCAGAAGATGTTCGATCAGGCCGAAGTTGAGTTCAAAAAGGTCCTGGCCTCCGTTTCGCCCTCCGATCCGCAGAGCGCCGCTACGCTCAACTACCTCGGCTACATGAACGCTGATCGCGGTGTGAAGCTCGACGAGTCGCTCAACTTCATCAAGCAGGCTCTGACCTTTGAGCCCAATAACGGCGCCTATCTCGACTCGCTCGGCTGGGCCTACTTCAAGCTCGGCAAGTACGATCTGGCGGAAGAGAATCTGACCAAAGCCTCCATTCACATGGGCTCCGACGCCACCGTACAAGAGCATCTCGGAGACCTCTATCAGAAAACCGGACGCCTGAAACTGGCCGCCGCTCACTGGGAGCGCGCCGTCCAGGAGTGGAACAGAACCGTCCCCGCCGAGCAGGACAGCGAAGCCTTCGCCAAAGTCCAACAAAAACTCGAGTCGGCGAAAGTTAAGCTGGCTAAAGAAGAATCGGGCAGCAAGCAGTGATTTCCCAACCAGTCATCGCATAGCGCTGTCATCCTGAGCAAAGCGAAGGACCCCATGCAGGCCGGCACGACCACCGGCCCGCAGAGGAGTTCTTACCCGAAAGCTTGGGATCGATCCACGGTGCTCCCACCCACACACCAGTAAAACGAGCAACCCAATCGCCGGGTGCCCCATTTCTCGCGCGTTCTTTGCGCGAGAAGTGGGTCTTCACTGAGTTCCGCCCTATTGTCCCGTAGGGACATCTGAAAATAGCCCGGCGTTTCCAACGCCGGGTGGCTGCCTAGAAGCGGAACTGCATCCCGGAGGGATGCCTGAAACATCGCCGCGATCTTCACGCGACCTTTCAATCGCGGCCCCTGGGGATGAGCCGAAATCAACGCGCGATCCCTCACCTCGCGGTCGCTCCCTGTCGTACTCCAAAGCCGCGCGCTGCTAAACTCCCCGCATGCCCGCCGACGTCAGAAACATCACCATCCGCCCAGCCTCCCTCGACGACATCCCCGAAATCCTGCGCCAGCGCCGGGCCATGTGCGAGGACATGAACTACAAAGACCCAAATGCGCTAACCGCGATGGCGAAACTGTCGGCCGAATACTTAGCAAAGCACCTGTCCGACGGCTCATTCCACGCATGGCTGGCCTGCCATGGAGCCCAGGCCGTCGCCGGGGGCGCCGTGATCATCTCCCCCTGGCCGGCTCATCCCGACGACCTCGAATGCCGCCGCGCCACGATCCTCAACGTCTACACTGATCCCGCCTATCGCCGTCGCGCCATCGCCCGCCAACTGATGCAAACCATGATCGACTGGTGCAAACGCGAAGGCCTCGCCCGCGTAACTCTTCATGCCAGCGACCAGGGCCGCCATCTCTACGAATCCCTCGGCTTCGAACCCAGCAACGAAATGCGCCTCAACCTCTGCTGAGAGCAGAGCTTAACTTGCAACGATTTTTTTCGGAATGATCAGCAGGTCGGCTTGGCCCGGATCAAGTTCTGTGGAATCGGATCATGCGAGATATTCGCCGCAGGATTGCTTTGGGAAGGGCACGGCTTCAAGCCGTGCCCCCAAGGCCCAGATCGAAATGCGGGCTTTAGCCCCTGAGGGCCCACGCCGTCTAAACGCGGGCGAATTGCTACTGCCGAACTTCTCGGTACTCGCAACTCGGTACTCGGTACTGCTTCTGCTAAACTCTCCCACATGCTGGCCGGCTACGCGGTGCACCCCGAGCACTCCCGCGGACGCCGCTTCCCCGAGCCTCCACACCCCTACCGCAACGACTTTCAGCGCGACCGCGACCGTGTCATTCACGCCCGCGCTTTCCGCCGTCTCGAAGCCAAGACTCAGGTTTTCACCCGCCGCTACTCCGACCATTTCCGCAACCGCCTCACCCACAGCCTCGAAGTCACGCAAATCTCGCGCACCATCGCCGGAGCTCTCGGCCTCAACGTCGATCTCGCCGAAGCCCTGGGCCTGGTGCACGACATCGGACACCCTCCCTTCGGCCACGCTGGAGAAAAAGCTCTCGACACCGCCATGCGCGAACATGGCCTGTCCTTCGACCACAACCTGCACGCGCTCCGCATCGTCGAAGATTTCGAGCAGCGCTACGCCGCCTTTCGCGGCCTCAACCTGACTTTCGAAGTCCGCGAAGGCATCATCAAGCACTCGCACGATCTCAACGCGAAAGATCATCCCGACCTCGCTGAGTATCTCCTCGATCAGCGCCCGCCTATCGAAGCCCAGCTCATCGACCTCACCGACGAGATCGCCTACAACACCGCCGATCTCGACGACGGCTACGAAGCTCACCTGCTGCCCCTCGAAGAAATCCGTGAAGGAGTCCCCGTCTTCGAGCGCTTCTATCGCGAGGTCGAACAGATCTATCCCACCGCACCTCACAAACTGAAATTCAACGAAACTCTGAAGCGCGTGCTCAACCGCTTCGTCGACGACCTAGTCACGAACACGCAAGCACGCTTGAATCATTCCGGCGTCCGCACCCTCGACGAAGTCCGCGCCCATCCCGAACGCCTGGCCGCGTTCAGCCCCACCGTGGACGCCGAGCGCCAGCGCACCAAAGATTTCCTCCACGAGAACCTCTACTTCAGCCCCGCGCTAGCCGACGAAAAAGACGACGCCGAGCACATCGTCGCCGAGCTATTCGCCTTCTGGATGGCCCATCCCGAGGCCCTACCCCATAACTACCAGGAAAAAGCCAAAGCCGAATCCCTCCCCCGCGTAGTCTGCGACTACATCGCCGGCATGACCGACAATTTCATCTTCGAACAATACGAAAAACACTGCCGCGCCATGCGCTGAGGCAGGACTCACACTCTTGTCATCCTGAGCGAGGACTGGTCTTTGCGCCCAAGCGCAAAGACCAACCGCAGTCGAAGGATCCCTACCATCCGTTGCGCTATCGTGGCTGACTCAGGGAGTTCTAACGATACGCCGATGTAGCAGTAGTCGCCCCAGCGCCTCTTCAATCTGCTTCGAGACCACGGCTCAGCCTCCCAACCACAACGGGACCAGCGAGTGCAATCGCCTGTTACCGGAAGCCATCGTGGTAAGTCTCACCGTTTCAGGGTAAAGTGCTAGCGTGAAAAAATTGGGATTGTCTTTTTCATTGCGAGTCGGTCCTCTGATGCCTGTGGTCGTATTCGCCGCAATGGTTACGGCACAGGCCAAACCGCTCGACGATTTTCATTGTCCGGAGACCTATGCGACTGATGCGGAGCGCGAGGCTGCGGTCAAGGCGTTCGCTCAGAAATTCGCCAAGCAGCACCCGCAGGCTGCGGTGAACGATTTGGTGGCGGAGCGCTATCGCCTGCTGATCGACCACGATTGCAGACAGACGCTGGCCAACATCACCGGCACTCGGGAGTCGGAAAAGGCTGCGCAAATCGTATTGCCGCAGACGCAGAACCTGACGCTAGCTGGCCGCAAGTTTACACGCGTCGACGAATATTACGACGATACAACACGCGTCTGGAGCGTCATCTTTGTTGACGATCCGGAGCATCCGGAAAGCTACGCCAATCAGATAAACCTCAACTTCTACGACTGGACGCCAAAGCCAACAGCCGAAGCGGTCGCGACGACACTCCGTCATGAACATCCGGGAAGGAGAAATATCTTTCTCTTCAAGGCTCCTGACGAAACGGAAGGCGAGATGGTTTATCACCTCGTATCCGTTACACATACAAAGGGCGGGGCGAACTTAGTCAATATCATGAGGGTCGATGGCTGGGAGAAGTCGGCGGCTAATATCGATTTCAGTCACAGACTAGGTGTCGGCACTGATCTCGACAAAGCGGAGGTTGAAGCGCGGCAATGGCTGCTGAGCACGGAGGGCGAGTCCTTGCGCGATGCGGCTGCGGCCTTACGGATAGGCGCTGGCTGGCCCGAGCATCTGAAGCACGTGAAATAGCAGCAGTCGTCGGAATCGCATTCCACAGCCTTGAAGGGCGATGGTTGGTGAAACATCCCCATAGCACTCATCGATCAGCATTTCGACTACTTGAATCGAGCGGTCAGGAAGCGTGTTAACACTCCTCAGGGATCTCGGCCCCTTAAGAAACCGAACTACCGCCCCGCCACCGCCGCCACCACATCAAACAAAATCCTCGGCCCCCGCCGCACTTCCTCCACCCGAATCCGCTCATCGTTCCCGTGCTCGGTATTCCCCTCTTCATCCGTCGCCGTGTAAGGATTGAACCCGTACGACGCAATCCCCAGCGGCCGGTAGCGCTGGTTCTCCGTGTATCCGCTGGTGATGTGCGGCACCACCGGCGTCCCCGGAAAATACTTCCCTGACACCATCCGGATCGCCGCGTACAAATCGTTGTCCGTCCCCGAATAATTCGCCACCTGGAATCCTCGATTCAGCGGCTCGACCGTCACATTCGAATCATTCACCACCCGCCGCACCGCCTCCAACAGCGCCTTCGGATCCCCACCCGGCAGAATCCTGACATCCAGATTCGCCCACGCCTCGGGAGGAATCACATTCGTCTGCCCGGACCCGCCAAGCATGGTGAGTGAAATGGTATCGCGCAGCAGAAAGTTCAGCGATTCATCTCCCAGCACTATCTCTTGAAACTTCTTGTCCTCGATCGCGTTGTTTACGTTGCGGTAATAAGCCGCGCGCTCCGCCGGTTCGTTCGGAGCCATGTCCCGCAGAAACTCATCCACCACCGGCAGCACGCGCAGCGGAGTCTGGTAGGCAACAATCCGGTTCAGCGCCCGCACCAGCCGGTTCGGCGCCGAATCTGCATTCGGACGCGACCCATGCCCCGGCCTTCCATGCGCCACCACCCGCAGCCAGTACGTGGTCTTCTCGCCCACGTCCACGCCCACGTATTTCACCTTGCCGTTCTCCAGCAGATTCTCCCCCCCTTCGTTGATCAGAAATTCCGCATTCCCCAGCAACTCGCGCTGGTGTGCGATGAACCAGTCTGACCCGGTTCCATCCGCCTCCTCATCCGCCACAGCTAGAAAGATCACGTCGCGGTCCAGCGCGATCTTCTCCCGCTTCAGCATCACCATCACGACCAGTTGCGCCAATCCTTCATCCTTCATGTCCTGCGCGCCGCGCCCCCAGATGTATCCATCCTTGATCTCTCCCGAAAACGGCGGCACTTTCCAGTGTGACGCGTCGCTGGTCACCACATCCATGTGGTTGAGCAAAATAATGGGCCGCGGGTGCCCCACCCTTGTCGCGTCTTGTGCGACAGGGTGGGGATTCTGATCTCCATCACTCGAACCAGAATTCCGCGGAATCCTCGCCCACAAGTCGCCGCGCCCCGGCGCAATCTCAAACGCGCGATTCTCGATTCCTTCCTGATCCAGAATCTTCTTGTAGAACTCAACCGCCCGCATCTCATTTCCCGGCGGATTCGTCGTGTCGATGCGCAGATACTCCTGCATCCACGTCACCGCCAGATCGGAGTACTGCTGCAACCGCTCCGCCGGAACCCGCGCAGACGCCATCCCCGACATTCTCTCCGCGTCGTCCACACCCGGCCCCTCGCCCCAAATCGCCCCACAGAGCACCGCCACTGCCAGTCCCACCATGGGACCACACCGGCCCACACTCCGTCCCCACCGTGCCACCCAATTCAGGCTCTTAGCTCGCAAAATCCCTCCTAACTGCCTGCCGCGCCGCTCCAATCGGTGTCTCCTACTCGGATTGGCCAACGACGAACGGCCAACGACCGCCTTCCCGCTTTTCCACGCACTTTTTATATCAGGTTTGCCAAAATTACCCTGCCCCCGCCCGCCAGCCTATCTTCCCGCCCCAAACAGTACTACAATGTCTTTAGATATCAATCATTTAGCTCTTCAACCCTAGGACGCGCTTTGGCATCCTAACTGTAATAGGAAGGACAGGCGCACACGTAGCCAGCGCCCAGAGTTCAAAGGCTCGGCGTTGCGTCAACGCCAGCCGGCACAGCGAAACCGCTTGCCTCTCTTATCGTTCAGGGGACGCACTCAAATTTCACGCACGCCCCAGGCGTGCCGGGACGGAGCCCAAACGCTCCCCCCAACTTGGAGGAAGTCATCATGACCAACCGTCTACTCATCGTCCTGCCGCTGGCCGCTGTTCTAGCAATCCCGGCCCTCTCGCAGACCACCTCGTCCACCCAGACCCAACCTGCCGCGACCTCGGCGACGTCCACCGACAACGCCACCGGCAAGGCGCCCTTGGCGCCGCCGTCCCGCGAAGGCTTCTGGGGACGCGTCAATCCCTTCGCTCGCAAGAGCTATGTGAAGCGCCAGACCGAGCCCATCCGCGACCGCGTCAACGAGCTGGATGAGCTGACCGACGCCAACAGCAAGGCAATCAAAGACACCGACTCCCGCGCCCAGGCTGGCATCAAGATGGCCTCCGACAAGGCCGACGCAGCCGACCAGCACGCCGTCGACGCCGGCAACAAGGCCACCGCCGCGCAGCAGAGCGCGCAGCAGGTCACAGCCCGCGTTCAGACCGTCGAGACCGTCGTTGGCAACATCGACCAGTACAAGGCCTCGAACCAGACTGAAATCCGGTTCCGCCCCGGCCAGACCGTCCTCAGCAAGAATGCCAAGGACGCTCTGGATACCATGGCTGGCGGCGTTAAGGGTCAGCGCGGCTACATCATCGAAGTGCAGGGCTTCTCTTCCGGCAAAGGTCAGACCGCCATCACCAACTCGCAGAAGATGGCCGAGTCGGTCGTCCGGTACCTCGTGCTCAACCACGAGATCCCGGTCTATCGCATCTACCTCGTCGGTATGGGCAACGCCCCCACTCCCACTGCGGATGAAACTGCCAAGACCAAGCGCGTCAGCGGTGGCCGCGTCGAAATCAGCCTGCTGAAGAACGACCTGGAGCAACTCTCCGTCAACACCGGAGCCCCTGCCACCAGCGCCGATCAACAGCAGCAACCGAAGTAGTTTGGGACACAACGGGCGCCTTGCCCGAGTCCCTCCCCCAGAAAAAGCCTCTCGCCGCAAGCGAGAGGCTTTTTCACTTCTTCCCGCGCCTCACGGATTAGCCTGAAACGCTCTCCGCTTTCCTCGCACCATCCTAGGAGAAGACGCCGACCTGGGGATTCTCACAATCCTGGAAAATTCAAGGAGAGAAAAATGGCGCAAGCGCAATCGATCTCACTCAGTCACTTCACCAGTGCCGTACAGACTGCCGTCAAGGCCGCCGTGCAAAAGCATCCCAAGTTCAAGCTGGACACTCCGCAAGGCGTGTCGTTCTCCTATTTGATTCGGGGCATACCCGTTCCCGAGAATCTGCTGGCGAATGTCACGTTTGGCGAGACGCAAGCCTTCGCCAACGAGGTTGCCGCCCAAATCAGCGCCCAGCCGGGGATTGCTGCGGCAGCCGGCGTTGGAGGCAAAGGAGCCATCTACTCCGCCGGTGGTCACATTATCGTCGGGATTCCGGCCGTGGATCAGCTCCAGTTGGAGAAGTAAGCGGAGAAGTAAGCGGAGGCAGCCATGTCAAAGCTTTGTCCCAGCGCACAACCGGGAATGGACAATTGCCGAGTTCTGGGGGTGGTCCAGCGAGACGGACCAACCCCCAGGCTGGTCTACCTGAACGAGATTCTGCCTGCCAGCGACGAGGTTCTAGCCTTGTCGGCCCCTCTGAAGCCGACCGAGGTCTATCGTCTCGCGGCCACCTGTGCCGAACACAAATGCCCGCATTTTGACGGTGCCGACTGTCGCCTGGCGACGCGCGTCGTACAGATTCTGCCCGCGGTCGTCGACGCGCTACCACCATGCACCATTCGCAAAGACTGCCGCTGGTACTCGCAGGAAGGCGGCGCCGCCTGCCGTCGTTGTCCCGAAATCACCACCGTCAGCTACGATCTTTCGCCAACAACACGTGAAGTTTCGGGCCTGCCGGTCATGCAAGACGCCTAACCGGGGTGCTCCAGTACCGCATGGTCAGCCAGAGAGGTTGAGTACCAAGGCTCTGGAAACCTCACGCTGAATCACTCTGCGGTGGAAGATCGTTCCATCCTTGCGCGAGAAGCGGGATTCTGTGGTTGAGTGTGTGGGGCCGGGTCTCAGACCCGGACGGGCCGAGCGAACGTGCCGCCAGCATCGAACCCATGAACGCCCTCCGCACAGAGTGAGTTGGTGCCATATCTGAACCTGACAATTCAGCCCTTAGCGCGTCTAATGGGCCATGCCGAACCACCCAACTCGAGTTTGCCTGAGGCCCGTGCGGCGGACGGCGAAGCTTCTACCCCATGTGTTGTTGATCTGCTGCATCGGCGCTTTCGGGTTGACCACCGAACGGACCAGCGAGATCGCCAAGCTGATGTCAACCCTGCATGAACGGGGTCAGTTCAACGGCGCCATTCTCGTCGCGCGGCAAGGAAAGACTATTTACCGCGGGGCGTTTGGAAAGGCGAACGTTCAGACCGGCGCGGATTTCACTCCTGAGACTCCCTCGAACATCGGCTCCGTTACAAAGCAAATCACAGCGATGTCGATCATGATTTTGGCGGAGCGGAACAAACTCAGCTATGACGATCCAGTCTCGAAATACATCCCAGAGTTCTCCCGCTCGACACATTTCAGCAAAATTACACTGAGACACTTATTGACCCACACTTCTGGAATGCCCGACTATGGCGATTTAGCGATTGACGATTCCGGCCTTGATCAAAAAGGACTAATCGCAGCTCTCCTGAAAAAAGAAGACGCTTTTGCAGTGCCAGGCCTGAGATACCGATACAGCAATCCTGGATATGCTTTATTGGCGATGGTGGTAGAGAGAGCCTCCGGCAAGCGGTTTGGCGACTTTCTGGAACAAGAGATCTTCAAGCCTCTTGGCATGAGCAACACTTTTGTCTACGACAGTCCGGGAAAGAAAACCGCGCGAGCAGCCGTAGCATATGGCCAGTTTGGAGAAGTAGACGACGCGGCCCCGACGTCTATCCCTGGAGACGGAGGCCTTTATTCGACGGTCGACGATTTATTCAAATGGGATCAGACCCTGTACACAGACAAGCTCGTGCCGCAGTCCACATTATCCGAGGCGTTCACCCCAGGCAAAGTGAGAGAAGGCACTTCGACCTATGGTTTCGGATGGAATGTAGTGCAAGAGGGCAGCACCAAATATCTTTGGCACCAAGGCAGCCAAGGGGGCTTCAGAGCCTTTATCGAGCGGCGGTTGACCGAGCGCGTCACCGTCATCATGCTGACGAACAAAGGGAACAGCAAACGCTTGGATATCAACACTGCCATCCAGAACATTCTTGCAGCGAAACCGTACGTTCTGCCTAAGCAGTCCGGTGCCGAAAAACTGCACAAGACTATCCAGGAGTCAGGAATTCAGGCTGCATTGCACACCTACGATGCTCTCAAGAACGCGAAGAACGCCGACTACGACCTGGGAGAGTCCGAGTTGAACGCCCTGGGGTATCAGTTGCTCTACGGAGACAAGCGGGTCAGCGACGCAATTGCGATTTTTGAATTGAATACCAAAGAGCATCCCACTTCTTCCAACGCCTTCGACAGTTTGGGCGAGGCTTATCAGGCACACGGTGAAAAAGATCACGCCCTCAACAGCTACAAGACCGCCGTCAAACTGGATCCGTCGAATGGACACGCGGTCGCTATGCTGAGCCAATTGAAATAGCACAACACTGCCGTCTGCGGGGCAGGCCGGAACTAAGTCCTAGCTCAGCGCTTGGGGGCACGCCCCGGCGTTGTGCTAAGCTCGTCCGTTCGACCCTGCGCGTGAGGAGCCCTAACGCAAGTGGACCTCTACCGTCTGCTGCCGCCCGAAGGCGTCAAGATCGTGCTCGTGCTCTTCCTGTCCTTCCTCATCGGACTCGAGCGCGAGGAGCACAAATCCTCCGGCAGTTCCTACACATTCGGCGGAGTCCGTACCTTCCCTCTCATCGGATTCATTGGCTACTCCATCGCTCTTCTCTCCGGCACCCAACTCCTCCCCGTCACGCTCGGTTTCCTCGTAGTCGGCGGATTCCTTCTGCTCTCTTACTGGCACAAGATCACTCACGCCGAAACTGCGGGCGTCACCTCGGAAATGTCCGGCCTCACCACGTATCTGGTCGGAGCCCTCGTTTACTACGACCACTTCTGGATCGCCACCGCGCTCAGTGTCGCCAGCCTCTTGCTCCTTGAATTGAAGGAAGGCCTCGAAACCCTCGCCAACCGCACCGCACCGCAGGAAATTCTCACCTTCGCCAAGTTCCTTCTGCTCACCGCCGTCATTCTGCCCGCACTTCCCCGCCAGGAATTAGGCCCCTTCCACATCAACCTTTTCAAAACCTGGCTGGTCGTCGTCGCCGTCAGCACCGTCTCCTACGGCAGCTACGTTCTGCAGAAGGCCACAAAAGAACACGGCGGAGTCGTGCTCGCCGCCCTGCTCGGCGGAGCCTACTCTTCCACCGCCACCACTGTCGCCATGTCGCGCCGCGCTGCCCGCGAACAGCGTCCGCATCTTTTCTCCGGCGGCATCCTCATCGCCTCCGGCATGATGTATCTTCGCCTCGCCGCTCTCCTCACCCTCTTCAGTCGCCCTCTCGCCGCCACGCTAGCTCCAGCATTTCTTTCCCTCGCCGCAGCCGCCATCGCTACCGGATGGTTCTGGTCCCACCGCCCTGACGCCGTCACCTCTCAGATCAAGCGCGAATTCGAACCCGGCAATCCCCTCGAACTGATGGCCGCCTTTCTCTTCGCCATTCTCTTCCTCACCATGCTCATCGCCACTCAACTGGTAGTCACCTACCTGGGCCGCTCCGGCATCCGCATCCTGGGCGCCGTCATGGGCGTGGCCGACGTCGATCCCTTCATCATGGGCATGACCCAGGCCGCCGGTACGGCTCAACTCCCCGTCAACGTCGCCGCCAGCGGCGTCCTCATCGCCGCCGCCAGCAACAACCTGGCAAAAGGCGTCTACTCCTACATCCTGGCCGACAAGAAAACCGGCCAGCAAAGCCTCCCACTCCTGGTAGCCCTAGCGATAGCCGGCCTTGCCCCGTTGTTCTGGCTCTGACCTAATCGCTACTCCCGATGGCGCGGCGTCACCCCCGAACGGAGCCGCCCTTCAGGCGCAGTGAGGGACCTCGCGCCACCATGCACCTCGCGCAGAGTCCGAGCCCGGGTGCCCCATTTCTCGCGTCCTTTGCGAGAAGTGGGGATTTTCGCAGCCCCTCGGAAGCATTCACCCCGACCTGTCAGCACGGACCCCGACCGAATTCTCTTGTCATTCCGACCGAAGGGAGGAATCTGCTTTCCTCGACGCCACACAAGTCCCACCCACACCCACGTCAATGCGTGCTATGGCCTGGTTTCGCCAACGATGGTAAAGTTGTATCGATTCTGGCAGAGACTGACGGCGATGGGGATACCAAAAGGCCCGGACAAAAAGAAGTCACCAGACGGACATTCAACGCTCGTAAGTTTTCTTCTCCATGCGTCTGCGGCGATGATTTTCAGTCCGCTGGTCGTATTCGCGGCGATTCTGACCGCCGCTCTCCTCTTCCGCAACTCATCCATCATCAACTCCGTCCTCAACGCAGGCGGCGTATTAAACCCGTTGTTGTGGGGTCCGGGGCTGATTTTCGGGATACTTCTGAATCGGTTCGTTCTGAGGCGCACAGCTTGTTGGGTCTGGGTTGCAGGAATGGTTTGGATGGCGTGTGGGATATGCGCCGCGCTTTACTCTTACCACGGACGGTTCGCGGGAATTTGCTCTCCCGTCGATAGCATAACGAATGGGTTCTTCTTCTCCGTCCCGAAGCAACCCTACTGCGGTGACCACGGGAACCTCATGCTCTTCACCCTACCGACTTTGAGTGCCATCGCATACTCCCTCGGAGCTTGGATAACGCTGTGGTTCGTGTGCCACGCCAGACTGTCACACGATCCAGTCAAGCAGTAATTGGCGAAACATCGCTGTTACACTCATCAACCCGCATCGTGACTTTGCATCGCGAGCCGCGTCTGACAACGCCTCTCAGTTAGTTACCCCGCAGGCTCTCCCGTGGGCAGCATCCTCCCCTTTTCCACAGCGATCCACAGGCAAGAACCCAAAAACGTGTGACGAACAACCTTTACCGAGAATACAGAAAGCACACACTGGAACCATGCGCACAAACTCTCCCAGGAGGCCCAGCCAAGCGACATCCGCCAAATGCCCCTCTAACTCCTTATCTCAGAATATTTTGTCTGCAAGTCGTTTCATCTCAATATTTTGCCGCCAAACCCGCCGATCTCCCTCAGCTAACCCCAGCCGATCCATAGATTTACCGGCGCATCCAAAAAAATGTGCGGGGTATCTCCTGCCCCCAGCTCGGCGTTTGACCCTTCTCCACACCCATGACTAGAATCGCGTCACATTCGCTGGTGGGGTCAACCATGAAACGATTCGCACTCCTGCTCCTGTTCGTAAGCCTCCTCAATTTCGCCGCCCTCGCGGACGACGACCAGGACAAAGATCACCACCACCACGAAGACCTCACCGAGACGCAACTCGGCACTGTCCACTTCCCCATCTCCTGCGCGGCGTCGGTGCAAAAGCCCTTCGCCCGCGGAGTCGCCCTGCTCCACTCCTTCTGGTACGAAGAAGCCGAAAAGGAATTCCTCCAGATTGCCAAGGACGACCCACACTGCGCTATGGCGCACTGGGGAATCGCCATGAGCCTCTGGCATCAACTCTGGAACGAGCCCGACGCGAAGGTGATCGCCCGTGGCCTCGACGAAGCGAAATCCGCGGACAAGATAGCATCGGTGAAACAGCTAGGCCCCGCCACTCCACGCGAAAAGGCCTACATTGCTGCGATCCTGGCTTTCTACAGCAACTCCGACAAGCTCGATCACGCCGCCCGCGCCAAAGCCTACTCCGACGCGATGAAGAAGGCATACGAGTCCTTCCCCGACGACCACGAAGCCGCGACGTTCTACGCGCTCTCTCTGCTCGCCTCCGAACCGCACAACGACGAAAGCTTCGCCAACCGCAAACAATCCGCCGCGATCCTCGAGAAGCTCTTCGCCATCGAGCCCGACCATCCCGGAGTCGCGCACTACCTGATCCACAGCTACGACAAGCCGCAACTGGCGCAACTCGGCATTCCCGCCGCCCGCCGCTACGCCCAAGTTGCGCCCGCCGCGCCCCACGCCCTGCACATGCCGTCACACATCTTCGCCCGCGTCGGCCTCTGGCAGGACGACATCGACTCCAACCTCGCCTCCATCGCCGCAACCCGCAAAACCGCCGCCATGCACATGGGCGGCGAGGGCCACCAGTTCCACGCCATGGACTTCCTCGTATACGCCTACCTGCAAAGCGGCCGCGAAACTGAAGCCGCCAAAGTGATCGAAGAAATCAAAACCATGCCCAAGATGGAGTCGATGTACGGCCACGATTTCGATCCGCAAACCAATGCTCTGTCCGCGTTCCCCGCACTCTACGATCTCGAACTTCGCCACTGGTCCGACGCAGCGGCCTTGACGCCGATTACGGGCGCCACGGATCAAGATCACGATATTACGTACTGGGCCCGAGCCATCGGCGCCGCACGCAGCGGAGATCTCGCGCAGGCCCACAAAGACCTGCGCGAAATCGAAAGCCTGCGTCAGAAGATGTTGGCAGAGAAGAAGACTGACACCGCAGAAGGCATGCAGCAGGACTATCAGGAAGCCGAAGCCTGGATTCTGCACGCGGAAGGCGAAGACGATAAAGCCGCCACCATTCTCCGCACCATCGCCGACAAGAACGACAAACTCGGCGACGAACCGGGATGGATCCCCGCCCGCGAAATGCTCGCCGATCTGTTGCTGGAGGCGAAGCGCCCACAACAAGCATTAGCCGAATATCAGACCGACCTGAAGCTAAACCCGAACCGCTTCAACGGACTCGCCGGCGCCGCCCGCGCCGCCGAAGCCGCTGGCAAACAAAGCGACGCCAACGAGTACTACGCCCTGTTGTTGAAAACCTGCGAAGGCGGAACCTCGACACGCCCGGAGCTGAACCACGCTAAGGAGTTGCTGGCAAAGAAATGAACCATAAGTCTGTCATCCTGAGCGAAGTTTTCGTCCGCGAACAGCGGACGAAAACGCAGTCGAAGGATCCCTACCCCGCCTGGATCGCTCTTGCTGTTGAAAGGCGTTCCTATTGCGAGCAGCGTCTCAGGAAAGCAAGGTCATCTTGATGATGAGCGCCCCTGTCATGAGCACGCTCCCCAACAGCGCGTTCCACTCACGATGCTTCAGATACAGATCGAACGAGAATCCTCCCGTCGTCTCTCCGGCGCCAGCACGCACCGCGCGCGGGAACATCCTCGGCACCCGCCGCGCATACTCCTCAAACTCCGGAAACGTCCGCCGCAAGAACGCCTCTTCGTCGCGGATCACCGGAACATAAATGGCGAAGAACATCACGACGAGCGCGATCCCCACCCACCAACTCCGCGCCGCAACTGCGAAGCCCACGCCCATCAGCAGCGACCCGAGGTACAGTGGATTCCGTGTGTACGCATACGGACCCGAAGTCGCGAGCGCTTCATTTTTCCGCACATGTCCCGAAGCCAGCGCGCGTACCAGAAGCCCCGGCACAATCAAGACCGCGCCGAGCGCGATGAAGCGCCACGTGGGCCGCGCCAGCCAGAAGTACAGCACGGCGAACATGAATCCCAGCGGCACCCGGATGCGCCGCGCGATCCGCGACCACTCAGCCATGAGCACCTTCCGTGTGGGGCGGATTCTCCATGTGGGGCGGACACTCTTGTCCGCTGCCTTGGCCGTGCCCCAGCAGCGTCCGCGCCGCGTCCACCACAGCACCGACGCCGATCTCCAGCAACCCTTCGTCTGGCTGCGCTCGCCGCGCGTGCGTGGTTGGGCTCGCAGGGCTGCGCAGGACAACACTGCGCGTTCCGTAAGGCCCGTTGCGCGCAGGATCCGTCGGCCCGAAGATCGCCACGACTGGCACCTGCAACGCCGCCGCCAGATGCAAAGGACCGGTATCGCCCCCGATGAAAACCCGCGCCCGCCGCGTGAGGGCGATCAACTCGGTGATCGAACATTGGATGGCCTTGGCAGCACCCTCACTGGCATCCTCAGCCTCGCGCGCCAGATCCTCTTCCCCCGGACCGCAGTTCAGAAACGACTGCACTCCGTCTTCAGCCAGAGCGCGAGCCAAGCGGCCATAACGTTCGGCCGGCCATCGCTTCGCTCCCCAACCCGCTCCCGGATTCAGAATCGCGAATTCACCGACTCCGGCCAGCTTCTGATCAATCCGCTGTTCTGTCGCAACATGGTGAGGAAGTTCCACGCGCGGCACCGACATCTTCCGCTGCGCAACCGCCGCGGCGATCGAAAGGTTCTGCTCGATCACGTGCGCTCCGCGCGCAATCACCGGACGCGTATACCACAAACTCGCAGGAGACTCCCGCGGCACCGCCGCGCCATACACCACGTGCGCTCCCGACCAGCGTGCCAGCACCGCGGATCGAATCGCGCCTTGCAAATCGACTGCAACGTCATACCGCGCGCTGCGGACATCGTTCCACACTCGCGCGATCTGTTGCAGAGTCGGAACCGTGAACAGAGACTTCCGCCATCCAGCGAGACTCACCGTGTGCACCCAATCGGCCAGAGGCCGCTGCGCCGATCGCGGCCCACGCCGCGACGCTCCCGGCGCACACAACAACTCGGCCCATCGTTCTTCAATCAACCATCCGATCATCGCCTCGGGAAACGCTTCTCGCAGCGCCTGCGCCGCCGGCAGAGTATGGATCACGTCTCCCATGGCGCTTAGCCGCACGATCAGTAGGCGTTCAATCTTTGATCTGCTTTCAGACGGGCCGATCAAGATTTCCTCGGCGACAGCCGCGAGCGAACGATCTCGCTAGTGGAGTGATCCTTGGGATCGCCGACGATCTCGACGCGCCCGCCATACTCCGCAACCGCGTCGCGCTCCGGGACGGATTCCGCAGTGTAGTCGGTGCCCTTGGCCTGAATGTCCGGATGAATCTCGCGGATGATCGCCCGAACATCGAGTTCAGGAAAGACTACGACCGCATCAACATCAGCCAGCGCGGCCACAATCTCCGCTCGTTCGTCGGCAGGCATGATCGGCCGACCCTCACCCTTCAGAGCGCGCACCGATTCGTCGGAATTGACCGCGACCACCAGTCGCCCACCCAGCGCTTTCGCTCCGCGCAGGTAGCGCACATGCCCCACGTGCAGCAGATCGAACCCGCCGTTGGCCAGCGTGATGCGTTCGCCGACGCGCCGCCATCCCGCCACACGCTCGCGGAGTTCTTCGCGGCTCAGGATTTTACTTGGCTCATTCAATGAGGTCGTGTAACTGGCGGCGACTGTTCCAGCGCCTGCAGCAACTCTTCCCGCGAGACAGTCGCGGTGCCGCGCTTCATCACCACAACTCCGCCCGCATAGTTGGCCAGTTGCGCCGCTTCTTCCGTCGTCGCTCCGGCGGCAAGCGCAGCCGTGAACGCTGCGATCACCGTGTCGCCCGCGCCTGTCACGTCAGCAGCCTGGTCCGAGCCGAAAATCGGAATGTCGACTGGCCTATGTTTGTGATCGAAGGCGACCATTCCGTCGCGCCCGCGCGTGATCACCAGGGACTGCAGCTTCATGCGCTCCATCACCTGCTCGCCAGCGGCAATGACTTTGTCCCAGTCTTGTCCGATGCGAACGCCGAGAGCTTCTTCGACTTCGGGTTCGTTGGGAGTCGCAGCGGTTACGCCAGCATACTGCACCAGGCGGTAGCGCGAGTCGAGGACGATCGGCAGCGATCCGACCTTGCCCTTTTCCCGCAGCGCGTTCACGATCGCCGGAGTAGCCGCTCCGTATCCATAATCGGAAACGAGCAACGCGTCGGATGCATGCGCATAGTTCCTAGCAGCCAGGTACAGCTCGCGCGTCAGGTGATGGTTCGGCGCTTCCCGCGGCTCACGGTCGATACGAACTACTTGCTGCCGCGCCGTGTGCGTCATCCCAGCGAGAATGCGCGTTTTGGTCACGGTTGTATAGCTCTTGTCCTTGAGCACGCCGCTCACGGCGATCCGTTTGTGGCGGAAATATTTCAGCAGCATCCGTCCGGGTTCGTCGTCACCCACAATACCCACGGGAAGAACATTTACTCCCAGATCCGCCAGGTTATTCGCGGCGTTGGCTGCGCCACCCGGAACAACAGTTCGCTCGCGGTGCTTCAAGATCAGCACCGGCGCCTCGCGCGAGACGCGCGAAATCTCGCCGAACACGAACTCGTCGGCCACAAGGTCGCCCAGCACCGTGACGGTGATCTTGGGAAACGCGTCGACAATCTTCTTGAGCCGGCCGGCCTCTTTGGGATGTTTGGTCATAGGTGAGACAGTCTTACACCGCGGCGTCAGCGCTACGAAACCGATTCTCTCATGCGCCGCGCTTTCGTTCTTCGATCTTGCGCAGCATGGTATCGACTGCGTTAGCTGCCTCGGACAGTTCCATTTTCACGGGCACGACCGCGAGCGGCTCCAGCGCTGAAAGATACGCTCCCAGATTGACTGCATCTTTCTCGGTGGTTACGAAGCCGCCAGCCTCGCTCCGCTGCTTGAGGTCGAGCAACTCGCGGACGTCCTTCTCGCTGTAAGCATGATGGTCGCGGTAAAACGCCTCGGCAGCTGGTTCAATATTCGCCGCCCGCAGTTGCAGCACGAAATTTTGTGGCCTAGCGACGCCGCAGAACACGACGGGACGCGGCGGAACATTCTGCGGCACAATTCCGCGCCGCACGCGCCAGACCAACTTCCCTTGTACCGGAAACAACTCTGCAGAAGCTCCACTGGCCAGTACGAAAGCGTCCGCGCGGCGCAGAGAACGCTGCGGCTCCCGCAGGCGCCCTGCCGGAAGCAAGCGGTCGTTTGCATCCTGCGGCGTAACCACAACAATGTCGAAGTCGCGTGCCAGAGCCCGGTGCTGAAACCCGTCGTCGAGCAGATGGAGTTGCGGCCCGAATCTCGACTCGGCGAAGCGCCCGGCCTCGTACCGATCTTCTCCGACGATCACCGGCACCTGCAGTTTTCGCGCAATGAGCAGCGGTTCGTCGCCGAACTCCTGCGGCAGACCGGCTGGATCGACGAGCAGCACGCCCCGCGTTCTGCGCCCGTAGCCGCGCGACAGCACGTCGAACTTCACTCCACGCGCCTTGAGCAGTTCGCCCAGCAGCATCACAAACGGAGTCTTCCCCGACCCGCCCGCGGAAAGATTTCCCACGCTGACGACGGCTCCATCGAGACGGCGAGCCCGCAGAATTCCACGGTCGTAGAGCGCATTGCGCACCCCGACTACACCACCGTAGATGGCTGAGAGGGGATTCAATCTGAGTGTGCGGCCTGAGCCGAGACCGCCACAGGATCGCCCTCTGCGACCAACGCCTGCAGCGCTGCGAGGGTTCGCGACGTCGCCCCCGTCTGCAACCGCATCGTCTCTTCCGCACGCCGGCCGAGAGCACGCCGTTCGGCGTCGTCCGCCAGCAGTTGCATTAGAGTCAGCGGCAACTCGGCCAAGCTGACGATCCGCACTGCATCCCGGCTCTGAAACAAGGCGACAATGTCACGGAAATTTTCCGTATGGTTTCCGGTCACGATGGCCACGCCGTGCTGCGCAGGTTCGATGATGTTGTGGCCGCCTCGCGGCACCAGGCTTCCGCCCACGAAAGCAATATCGGCCAAGGCATAGAGAGCAGCCAGTTCGCCAATCGAATCCATGAGCAACACTCCGCCCGCGAGCGATTCTCCTGCCCAACGCGAGCGCCGGTGCGACGGCATGCCCAATTGCTGCAGCAGGATCGCGACTTCATCGAAGCGCTCGGGACGGCGCGGGGCCAGAATCATCACCGCCCGAGGATGAGCGACCCGCAAATTCTCAAAGGCCTTGAGCAGCGGCGCTTCTTCGTCTTCCACCGTGCTGCCGCAGACCAGCACCGGCCCGGCGCCTTCTGCAGCGAGCGATCGGCGCAGGCTCTCGACAATTGCTGGCGGCGAAGGCAGATTCACATCGAACTTAAGATTGCCGGTAACCTGCACGCGCCCGGCGTCTGCGCCGATTGACTGCAGCCGCGCGCTGTCTTCCCGCGTCTGCGCCAGAAACAGGTCGACGTGGACCAGCATCCTGCGCAGAGCCCAGCGAAAACGGCGGTAGCTCGGCCACGACCGATCAGAGATGCGTGCGTTGACCACCGCGATGCGCGCTCCGCTGGCATGCGCCAGGTGCAGGAAATTGGGCCAGAATTCGGTTTCCGCAAGCACGACCAAGTCGGGCTGCAACGCCCGCAGATAGGGCCGGATCGCAAACGCGAAGTCCATCGGGAAGTAAAAGACGTTCTCTTCGCCGAAGCGCTTGCGCGCGAGTTCCTGTCCCGTGTCGGTCGTGGTTGTTACGAGCACACGATGGTCAGGCCAGTGTCGATGCATTTCCTCGACCAACCCGCTAACGGCCAGTACCTCTCCGACGGAGACGGCGTGAACCCAAATGACTCGCTGCGTCGGCGAAGCAGTCTCAGCCAGCCGCGCGGGAACTCTTCCCATGCGCGCCGCAAACCCAGACCGGTATTTGCCGTGGCGCAGAATCTGGAAGAGCCAGTAAGGCAGGCTCAACAGCATTCCCACCGCCAACACCATGCTGTAGAGAAAATAGCTCAAGCTGAGCCATTCTAAACCGGCACTCGAGCGGGCGAGCACGCAGTTGCATCTATAATCAGGCTATGCACTCCTCGCGGAGAGGTACATGGATCGTGCTGGCGCTCTGCGGCGCGGCCTTGCTGCCGCTTATTCTCGCGGCAAAGAACTTCGTAAAGCCGGTGGCACGGGCAGCCATCAACTATCCTGCACACGATTTCCATCGCGACGAGAAGGTTGCCATAGCCGCCGATCCTTACGACACGCCGGAGAAGGCCAGGATTTTCTCGGTGGATTTTGCGGAGCACGGATTCCTGCCCATTTTCTTCGTCGTGACGAATGACGGCGACCAGCCGGTCTCCATCGCCCACATGGAAATCGAGCTGATCACGGCGAACCACTCGAAGCTCACGCCCTCGTCTCCGGAAGACTTGTACCGGCGGCTATCCAATCCGCAGGTGAGCACGCGACCGAGTCCACTTCCCCTCCCGCACAAGGTGAAGGGCGCGATCACCAAGAAAGAAATGGATGAGATCGAGGCATCGCAGTTCGCTGCTAGAGCGGTCGAACCGCACTCGACGCAATCCGGATTTCTGTTTTTCGACGTTGGCGGAATCGCGTCGCCATTGTCGGGCGCGAACATCGACATCACCGGCGTTGCAGACGCGAAGGGGAAAGAGTTGATGTACTTCGAAGTTTCGATGGACAAGTATCTGAACGCGCCGCAGAACCCGTGATTCCGCGGCCCCGCCGACGAAGAGTTTGATCGCAGCGGGCTTTATAATCTCTCTTCTATGGCCACGACCGCCGCGACTTCCATTGCCGCCCACCCCAAGTTCGAGCCGGTCATCGGGCTGGAAGTCCATGTTCAGCTTCTGACGGCGACCAAGATTTTCTGCTCCTGCTCGACGCGATTCGGAGCGCCGCCGAATAGCAACGTCTGCCCGGTGTGCCTGGGGATGCCCGGCGCACTGCCCGTGCTCAACAAGAAAGTCGTGGAGTTCGCCACGCTGGCGGCAATGGCGCTGCAATGCCGCATCAACGAAACCTCCATTTTTGCTCGCAAGAATTATTTCTATCCCGACCTGCCTAAGGGCTACCAGATTTCGCAGTATGACAAGCCGCTGGCGGAGTTTGGATTCATCGAGATTTCCGCTGGCGGGAGCAAGAAGAAGATCGGCATCACTCGCGTGCATCTCGAAGAAGATGCCGGCAAGAGCCTGCACGAGGGCTTTCCGGATGCGGACGAAAAGACCGCGATCGATCTCAACCGCACCGGCGTGCCGCTGATTGAAATCGTGAGCGAGCCCGACATCGCCTCCCCCGACGAGGCCTACGAGTATCTGACGCGGCTAAAGGAAATCATCCTCTACACCGGGGTCAGCGACTGCAACATGGAGGAAGGCTCGCTGCGCTGCGATGCCAACGTCAGCGTGCGGCCGCGCGGGCAGAAAGAATTCGGCACCAAGGCCGAAATCAAGAACGTGAATTCGTTTCGGTTCATCCGCGAGGCGCTGGAATATGAAATCGGCCGCCAGATCGACGTCCTCGAATCTGGCGGCAAGATCACGCAAGAGACGCGCCTCTACAACGCCAACGAAGGCAAGACCTACGGCATGCGCTCGAAAGAGCAGGCGCACGACTACCGCTACTTCCCTGAGCCTGATTTGCTTCCGCTGGTGGTCGACGAAAAATGGAAGACCGAAATCGCCCGCGCCTTGCCCGAACTGCCCGAGGCGCGACGGGCGCGCATGGTGAAGGATTACGGCATTACCGAATACGACGCGCAGGTGCTGACGTTTTCGAAATCGCTGGCCGATCAGTTCGAGGAGGCGGCAAAGGCTGCGAAGAATCCCAAGCGCGTGGCCAACCTGGTGCAGAGCGAGTTGATGGGTCGCCTCAAGGCCAAGGGGATCGAGATCGAGCAATCTCCGATTTCGATGCGCGGAGTGGCGGCCTCCGCCGATCTGGTCGAGGCCGGAACAATCTCCGGCAAGATGCTCAAGGATCTCTACGATCTGTCGTTCGAGCGCGGAAAAGATTTTCCCGTGGTCTATGAGGAAGAAGGCCGCCCGCAGCAATCGACGGACACGTCCGCACTGGAAAAGATCATCGACGAAATCCTGGCCGCCAATCCCAAGCAGCTCGAGCAGTATCGCGCCGGAAAAAAAACCATGCTGGGCTTTTTCGTCGGCCAGGTGATGAAAGCCTCCAAGGGCCAGGCCAGCCCGCAGATTGTGAATGAATTGCTGGTAAGAAAGCTGGGATGATCTTGGTTGTGTGGGACCGGGTCTCTGACCCGGTCGTTCGGTCCGAAGGGCCGAGGGCACTATGCGGCCCGAAGTACGAGTATCGCCGTCGTCTACCTCGTTATCAAACAGACTTTCACCCTCTCTTCGTCACCTTTACCACGGACCGACGTTGGCAACTGCCTCCTCCCGCACGCGGCATTGTTTCTCGAATGCTGTCTGAAAGAGAACGGCCGAAAGTTTGATCTCCATGCCGCAGTCGTGATGCCTGACCATATACATCTGATCTATTCACCCCTTCGTCGCGACGATGGCTGGAGTTACTCCACGCCCGAGATCATGAAAGTCATCAAAGGGCGGGCGGCCCGGTTGACCAACATCGCGGTTAAGCGCTCCGGGCCGGTTTGGCAGGAGGAATTCTTCGATCATGTGCTCCGATCGAACAACAGCTTAGTCGATCAAGTGGACTACGTTTGTCAGAACCCTGTGCGGTCGGGGATCGTGAGATCAGAGGCTGAATACCGTTGGATTTTCAAAGGCCGCGTCCCCGTCCTCTGAGCCTGGGCCGAAGAAAGCCAGCGGCCTTGCAGGCCGCCCGACCGGGTCAAAGACCCGGTCCCACACAAATTCCACGCCCCAGAGTCATCTTCCACCCATCACTTTGGTCATCTAATCCACTCGTTCTATTCCCGGTACTATGACACTGGGCTGGCCTGTCTTGGGCTGACCGGAGAATCTGTCATGAAATTCAAGCTCGACCGCATCATCAGCATTGCGACGCTGGTGGCGTTAGTGATAGCCATCGTCCTGTTACTGAAGAAGCCGGCGTCGGTGGAGCGTCCGCAGCCTCCGGCAGTCATCGTGGAACGTGCGCCGTCGTCAGATCAGAGATCGGCCACAGCTGAGCCCGTGACACAGCAGCCGCAATGGAGCGGATCCCCGGCAGCCCCACAGCCCGCGCCCAGCCAAGCCACAGCGGCCGCGGCTTCATCGCCGGCCGCACCGAGTCCCAAGGCTGACACGCACGCGAATAACTCCGACGAAATCAGCGCCGCAGTTGCGCAACTGATGGGCTCCGCCGCCGGAACTTCTGGCCTGTCGCCGTCCTCCAACGTCGGCAGCGGCGCGCCCAACATCAAGGACCAGCAGGTCAGCTACGACGGCGACGTGGTACATGGCCGGTTCCTCACGGAAATTGCCGGCAAAGACGTCTGGGTCACGATCTCCGGACGCATGGGACAGAAGGATGGATATGCGACATTCGATCCTACGGAATTCAAGGTTGGAGACCTGAATGTTCCCGTCTCACTGGTGAATCCGGCTCTGCAGAGGAAGCTGGCCGAAGAGCGCGACCGCCTCAAGATTCCGGATAACTCAAGCGAACAACAGAAGTAACATAGGCTCTAACCCGGCCCCACAAACAGGTCAAGCTAATCTCACACGATTCTCAGCGGCTACTTTCGCGTACCAGCGGCCGGAGTCTTTGATGGTCCGCGTCTGCGTTTTGAAATCCACGTAGGCGAGCCCGAAGCGCTGGCTGTAGCCTTCTGCCCACTCGAAATTGTCCATCAGGCTCCAGACATGGTATCCGCGGACGTCAGCGCCGTCGGCGATGGAGCGCGCAAGGGCGGCCAGATACTCGCGGTGGTACGTGATGCGTCGCGCATCGCGAATCGCGCCACTCGCATCGGGCCCGTCATTGTACGAACAGCCGCTCTCGGTAATTTCGATGACCGGCCGGTTGTAGTCGCGCGTGATGCGCGTGACCATGTCATACAGGGCCTTGGGCCAGACTTCCCAGCCGATGTCGGTCTTCGGGCCTTCGGGGCCGCCGTCCATCTTCACGGGAAACAGCCAATCTTGCGCGTGCGCGGCGCGCTCCACAGCGCCCGGGGCCGAGGCTATGGTGCGGTTGTAGAGATTGATGCCGATGAAGTCGAGCGGCGCCCGCGTGTTCTCCATGTCGCCCGACTTGATTCGCATCGCCGTCTCCGGCAGAAACGTAAGCGCCTCGGGATAGCGCCCGCGCAAAGCCGGCTCGAGAAACCAGATGTTGGTGATGGCGTGCGCGCGCTCCGCAGCCAGCTTGTCTTCTTCCGAATTCGTCGCGGGCTCGCAGGCCGACATATTGAAAGCCGTTCCTACCCGCGCCTGCGGACGTGCGGCCTTCAGCGCCCGAAACCCAGCGCCCTGCGCCAGGTTGACCACATGCGTGGCCCGAAGAAAATCCAACAGGCTCTTGTGTCCGGGAGCATGCTCGCCCTCGAGGTAGCCGCTGTACGTGAACACAGAAGGCTCGTTGAACAGCATCCAGTCGGTGACGCGGTCACCCAAGGCGCGCGCGACAAGCTCCACATACTCAGCAAAGCGAGAAGCCACATCGCGACTGAGCCAGCCTCCGGTATCGTCCAGAGCTTGCGGCAAGTCCCAGTGATAGAGCGTGACAAACGGCCGGATGTGCGCCTCGAGCAATGCGTCCACGAGGCGGCTGTAGTAGTCAATCCCTTTCGCATTCGCTGCGCCCGACCCTGAAGGCTGAATGCGCGGCCACGATATCGAGAACCGGTAGCTGTTCAGATTCATCGCGCGCATCAGCGCGATGTCTTCGCGCCAGCGGTGATACGAAGCGCAGGCTAGGTCGCCCGTGTCGCCGTTCTTGATCTTGCCGGGAGTGTGCGCGAAGCGGTCCCAGATGGACTCGCCCTTGCCGTCCTCGCTCCACGCCCCTTCGATCTGATAGGAGGCGGTCGCCGTGCCCCAGAAGAATCCTTTCGGAAATGTAGGCTCTGGAGATGCCCCGAATTGCTGGGCCTGCGCGGGGGCCGCGACCGCCGTACTGGCTTTGGCAGTGCTTGCCTTGGAAGAACCGCTGCATGCTGAGAAGAGCCCCGGCAGGCCCACGGCGGCGCCGGCCCCGAAGACCGATTGGACAAACTTGCGGCGTGTCAGATGCAAACTAGTCTTGGGCTCCTTCGTGTATTGTGGCTGCCACAGGCCCTTAATTGTGCTTGATGAACTTTCCGTTCATCTGGCCGGTCAGCGAGTTGTAGAGCGTCTCCAGAAAAGTATCTTCATTAATGAAATCCCCGGAGAATTTCTTCCACGGATCAAGAAGCTTCGCCTGCTTCATCTGGTCGAGCGTCTGGCCCTCTTTCAGCGCATTGGCCACCACGTCTCGCGTGGCCTTGAGCATGGTCAGGTAGGCCCGCACGTCATCCAGGCTTGAGACCGGCCCGTGTCCGGGAATGATCTTCACGTCGGGCGGCAGTTGCGCGATGACCTTCTCCACAGCGTCAATCATGCCATTGATGCTGCCCCCGCTGTCGACATCAATGAACGGGAAGCCGTAGGTCACAAAGTCGTCGCCCATGTGCACGACGTTCGACTTGGGAAAGAAGATGATCGAGTCGCCGTCGGTGTGCCCGGCAGGAAAGAAGAGGGCGCGGATGTCCTCTCCGTTCAGATGCACGGTCACGTCATGATCGAAAGTGATAATGGGAAGCGCTTCCTTAGCCGCGGGCTTGACGTCCATGTGAATCGAGGCGCCATTGCCCGCCGCGCCCCCTGTCTCGAGCCGCTTGCGCACATTGTCGTGGGCGATGACGGGCGCCTGCTTCTGGAAGTAAGCGTTCCCACCGGTGTGATCTCCGTGATAGTGCGTGTTGATGATGAACCGCACCGGCTTGTCGGTAATGCCCTTCAACGCGGCCTGAATCTTTTCGGCCAGTGGGGCGTATTGGTCGTCCACAATCACAATGCCGTCGTCGCCGACCGAGGCGCCAATATTTCCGCCCGCGCCCTGCAGCATATAGACGTTGCCGGCTACCTTGGTGACCTTCATCTGGACTTTGCTGAAGTCTTCGTCCTGGGCTGTGGCCAGGCCGCAGACCAACAGCAGGCCGGCGAAAAGAAGCGAAGTCTTGCGCATGATCTGGCTCTCCATTGCTCTCGATGTTTCGGGATCACATTCTACAGGAGAGTATTAAACTTAGACGGAGTAATGAGCCCATGCCGAGGATCGCGACGATTGTGCTTTTGAGCCTACTGCTGCGGGCGTGTCCTCCGCAGAGCCCGTCCCCAGGGCAGCCACCGCTGGCGCAAAAGCCGCCTCAGGCTGAAACTCCCATGCCAGCAGGCGAACCCGCCGAGACAGCTCAGCAGAAGCCAACAGCCGAAGCAATCTTAAGCGACGAGGTCGCAAAGATCATCGTCTTTCCGTCTTGCGTCGAGTCGCTGGACGAACTGACCGCTAGACGCCGACTCTACCCGCTCAGAGTTGTCTATGAGTTGGAACGGAATCTTTCGGAGGGGCAACTGGAGGTCTTCAACCTGCTCCACGTGGAGGCGCAGTATCCTCTGCCTGATCTTTCCGCCGGGAAGCACACCCTCGATATCACGGACATGAAGCAATACTTCTATTGGCCGGACAACGAGCAAACAGTGCCTGATCCCACGCTGTTCTGCAGCCTGGGTACAAGTGCCACTACGATAGGAATCGAGGAGCTTTGGGAAAACACGGTGTATTCCGGCAAGTCGGTCTATGACTACAAGCCCCCGCCACCACCGAAAGAATTCGGCGACCTTCAAGATCTAGCCGCGGCTTCCCGTGGAGATGATCTGGGGTTCGCTGAGTTCAACATCCCCTATAAGGGCAACCTGGAACTGCGGGATTCGGGCCAATTGCCCGAAGTCGAGATTTTAGGCGTCGGCTTTGTGGAAGGTACGCCCGTGGAGTGCGGGAAAGGGGGGAATCCCGAAAGGTTCTTCACATCGCCATTGCGCGATGTTCGCGTGGTCTCCACGGTTTCTCATGACGGGGACGAAACGATTCCCGTACTGAAGGCGGCAAGGTTTACCATACCGAGCGGTGTCTTCACCTATCGCAGGCATCTTCGAATCGTAGGTAAATTGAGTCCTTGACGTCGCCTCCCCGATCTATTCCGGATTCAAGCTGTCAAACATCTTCCACAGCTTGTCCGCGGTCGCGCGATAGATCAGCCATCCCGTACCTTGATCAGAGGTTTCGCGGAACAGCAACTCTCCCCGCCCGTCGCCGTCCGCGTCGACCGCATCAATCAGCTCGAGACGCGGAGTGATGTCGAGATGGTACTTGTCGGTGATGCCCACGTAGAGCTTGTGCAGGTTGTTGTAGATGTCGGTGCGGGCCACCAGCATGATCGAATACTGAAGTTGGGAATCGGCCGACTGCGGACTGCCGGCCGCGGGGGCCGGCATGTGCGCATCTGCCGCAAGAAGAATGACGGGTTGGTTGTTGGTCCAAAGATCGTAAGCGACCATCTGCACATTCTCGAAAATCGGTTCGGCCGCTTTCTTGGCCGGAATGCGCCGCGCGGCCTGCGGCCCCGATGGCTTCGGCGTAATCCTTGCCTTGGTCTGCGCGTCCAGATATGCGCGAAGCTGCTCCTTGGCCAGCGCCAACATCTGTGCGCGGCGCTCTCCTTCCTCTTCCTTCAGCCACGTGAACGTATATGAATGCGGCTCAGGTCCGCTCGCGTCGGAAATCGCCGGTATCAGCTGGATTGGTCCCTTGGTAGCGGCGGCTTCGACAACCTTCGCGGCGTTCGCGGGCAACGCGGGCGACGCCGCTGCTCCGGGCTTGCTGTAGCCGGGCACTTCGTCTTCGGGCAACGGATCGACGGGCTTTCCACGGCGCAGTCTTGGGCGGTTGGCTTCATTGGCTCCGCTGTCGGATTCCGGCGCCTTCGCGTGGTCGGCGGGCTTGGCATCACCCGGTTTGGCGTCGCTGGGCGTAGCATCACCGGGCTTGGATTGGCCCGGCGTCGCGGGCGCGGTGCCCGCAGGCTGGCCAGGAGTTGTCGAACTCGAACCTGACTGAGTCGATCCTGAAGACGCGGTCCCGGAAGGTCCATTCCCCGACGATCCTGGTGCCGTGCTCTCCGGCGGCGTTCCCTGGGGCGCGCTCTTGGTCAATCGAGGAGGTCCGTCGTCGGAAGGTGTCGTAGAAGCTGGAGTGGAGGGCTGCGTGGTGCTCGCAGGCGCCGTTTCCCTTTTCACGGCATCCGGGTTCTTGGTCAGCCGTGGCGGTTCGTCGCTAGTGTCGATGCCCACCGGCACCGCCTCGGCCTTGAGAGTCTTCGTTCCCTCGTCAGCTCCAGCCGGAAGCCATTTGCCGGTACCGATCCACGGACTTTGAACATTGGCGGCGTTGCTGTGCAACGCGCTGTTGACCGTGAAGAGGCCAAATGAACTGCCGGTGCGCTCGGCCTCGTAGACTGTGCCCGATTCCAGTGCCATCGGAACCGGGTCCGCCTTATACGCCGTGGCGTCGTAGAACTTGCCGTTGGTCAGAATCGTGATGGGCACCAGCGTCGCCTTGCCGTTTGCGGCCAGTTGGAGCACGGCCAGCGCCCGTGGTCCCGCCTCTTTCTTTCTGGGGACCTTGCGCTCCCCAGGGGTAATCTGCGGACGTTCTTCCTGCGCGGCAGAAACCGCCGCCAGGCAGCCGACACAGACCAGCATCACCACGAGAAGCGATCCCCGGTATAAAATCTTGCGGTGTAAGATTCTGACGAAAGCCGACTGGCCCCACGCCGGTTTCGCGGTGTTCGACTTTTGTTTTCCTGGAGAAACTCCCATGAACATCAATGATAAGGCTCCTGACTTCACTTTGCAGGACGAGAACGGAAAAGAAATCGCGCTGAAAGACCTGCGCGGCAAGACCGTGGTTCTCTACTTTTATCCTCGCGCCGATACGCCCGGATGCACGATTGAGGCCTGCGAATTTCGCGATACCTACAAACGGATGCAGAAAACTGGCGCGGTGCTGCTCGGAATCTCCCCCGACACGCCGAAAGCGCAAAAGAAATTTCAGGACAAGTTCAGCCTCCCCTTCACCCTGCTGGCCGACGCCGACAAGAAAGTCGCCGAGGCTTTCGGCGTCATGAAGGAAAAGAACATGTATGGGAAGAAGGTCTGGGGAGTCGCGCGCACGACGTTCGTCATCGGTCCCGACGGAAAGATTCAGCACATTTTCGAGAAGGTAAAGCCGGAAGGCCACGCCGAAGAGGTGCTGGCTTATCTGAAGGAATCGGCCAAGGGCGCGGCCTAGCAGGCGGCCCGAGGGAACTATTTCTGACGGCATTTCGTATCATTCCGCAGGGGAATTGCCCTTTTGCGGATTCCCCTGGCTTGGGAGGAAATCATGCGCGGTCTGTTTAGAGTAGTTGTAACTTCCGGAATACTCCTGCTCGCTTTTGCCGGCGCTGCGGCGAAACCGGCCCCTCCACCGGCAGATGATCATAATTCCATCGTGATCGTGTTCAACAACGGTCACCGCCAGAGCTTCGCCATGTCCGAAATTGTTCGCATCGACTTCAAGGCTCCGTCCGTGATTGTCTTCAAGGACGGCCACCAGGAGAAGGTTCCGACCGCCGACATCGCCCGCATTGAATTCAACCCCTCTGAATTGAGTGCGATGACGCCTTCGCGGGCTCACTTCATTGGCAAATGGGAGGTGGGCGACGGTAACGGCCGCAACTTCTTCATCACCCTCGAAGACGACGGGGACGCCAGGAAGTCCATCGGAGCGACTCACGGCACCTGGACCCTCGTCGACGGAGAGGCGCGAATCAACTGGGACGATGGCTGGCACGACGCGATCCGAAAAGTGGGAACCAAGCACGAGAAGTTTGCCTACGAACCGGGCAAGTCCTTCGACGACACGCCGTCGAACGTCGCCCCAGCCAGAAACACGCAGCCCAAACCGATCTAAGAGGCAGCGGACATCCTTCGCTTCGGCGCGACACCGCGCCTCCCGTGTTCGGTGAGAACCGAATCTCCCGGAGAGCGAGTTCTCGGCGCGCGCATTGAATTCCAACAATTCGGTTGAGGAGTGCGCTTCGGCGCTCTAGGGTCTCGTCTTCGCGATCTCGGGGAGGACTTCGCCCTGTTTCTTGGGCGTGCCGCCCAAGTGGTGTTTCGTCAGGCCGTCGCGCAGGAACTCGAAGGCCTCATCAGGGGAATCGATGATCTTGAACTGGTTCAGGTCTTCCGGGGAGACGGCACCGGCGTCGACGAATGCCTGGAAGTTGATGATGCGGTTCCAGTATTCGCTGCCGTAGATGACGACCAGGATTTTCTTGGCCAGCTTGTCGGTTTGCGCGAGCGTGAGGATTTCGAAGAGTTCGTCCATGGTGCCGAAGCCGCCGGGGAAGATGACGAGTCCCTTGGCGAGGTAGGCAAACCAGAATTTTCGCATGAAGAAATAGTGGAACTGGAAGTTCAGCGACTTGGTGATGTACTGGTTGGGACTCTGCTCGAAAGGAAGCTGAATGTTCAGTCCGATGGTCTTGCCGCCGGCTTCGTGGGCGCCGAGATTGGCGGCTTCCATGATGCCGGGACCTCCGCCGGTGGTGACGACGAAACGGTGGCGGCGCGCCGGAATCTGGATCGACCACTTGGTCAGCATGTGGGCAAGCTTGCGCGCGTCTTCATAGTAGCGGGCCATGTCGAGACCGGCCTGGGCGCGCTTCAGGTCCTTTTCCAGTTGCGCCGCGGGAACGGCGGAGTGGTTCTCCTTGAGTGTGGCGAGGTTCGTCGCAGCGTCTTTGCTTCCCTGAAAGCGGGCGGAGCCGAAGAAGACGACGGTGTCCTGGATTTGCTCGCGGCGGAAACGCGCCAAGGGCTCCTGATACTCAGACAAGATGCGGAGAATGCGTCCGTCGGGACTGTCGAGGAAAGGTTCGTTCTGGTAAGCGACCGGCGCGGATTTGAGATGGTCAGTCATGGGGTGAAAGCTCTCGTTCGAAAATCGTGTTGTGTCGCGCTGTGAAGATCAGGGCCCGAAGCGCAGACCATCAGAATACCGGAGTGGATGGGTTACGGGAATGGGTAGATGAGCACTCGCGTTACCCCAGGGACTACTGCTGCTCGTGGTAGTGGAGAGCCTCCCAGAAACCGATCCAGATATCGAGCAGGCCCAGACCGCTGCAGATGCCGCGGAAGAAGCCATTGGAGACCACGGTGCGGAGGCTGGGGAACGAGAGCAGCAGGTAATTGTCGGTCCACTCCGGGGTCCAGGGGAGAATGATGAGGAGCACTCCGGCCACGGCACTGATCAAAACAAAAAGAAAGACGGAAATGCGGTGCATCCAGAGCTGTATGCCGCTGGGTTGCGAGGAAACCTCGGCTTGGAGTGGCGGACCGAGAAGCGCCGTAGGAGTCTCAACATGGGACGAAGCGGTCTCCGGCGGTTTCGCACGAGTGCTGGAGACGGTTGTGGGGTCGGTCATTAGAGGCCGCTCCGCGAAGAAACAACGTCTTGCCGCACGGCGGCGGTCGTCAGTCGAGAGTCAGAAGGGCTGCGGAGACTCCTCTTGCGGGCGCCGGTTACGCGAAAGTCTCCGCGATTCTTCGCTTCGCTCAGAATGACAGGCAAAAAAGGGCGAGGCGGATTCACGGTTCTCTTGGGGAAAAAACCCATCGGGCTATTCTACGACTTCAGGACCTTAATGCGCTCGGCCACGTCACGATAGTCGATGTTGGCGCCGTAGACGTCCATGAAATGCTTGAGAGCGGAAGACTTGTCGCCCGCGGTTTCGTAGGCGGAGGCCAGTTCGTAGTGGAGCGCGACGCGGGTTTCGCCGTCGATGCCGGGAACGTTGAGAGCCTTGTCGTACCAACGGACAGCGGCCTCAGGCACGCCTTTTTCCAGGAAGCACTGCGCCAGCCAGGTGTAGGTCTGCATGATCTGCGGGAACGGGTGTCCGCGATCAAAAAACTGGCAGGCCTTTTGCAACTCGCCGATGGCCTCGTCGAGCAGGCCCATTTCGCGGAAGGCAATGCCGAGATTGTAATGAGTTTCCGGATCTTCGTCAGCGGAGGTGGCGCCCGCTTCGAGATCCTGCCTGAGTTCGCCAAACATCTCCGCGAGATCGACACCGGCGTCATCGCCAAACGGAGAAGCTTTGGCGGGCGCGGCCGGCGCGTGGGAAGGAGGCGCTGCTGGCGGCTGCGGCTTGGGAGCTTCTACAGCAGGCGTGGGCCAGGCTACGGCCGGCGCGGTTGTTGCCGCACTTTGATGCGCGGGAGGCGCGGCATGAGATGTGGGTGAGGCCGATGCAGCGGCGCTGGCGGCCAGCGGCGAGCTGATCTTCGGAGCCGTGAACGGCGCCGCGACCCGGGGCGCGACCGGCGTTGGAATCGGCGGAGCGGGTTTAGCCTTGGCAACCGGAGCAGGAGGCTGCGGTTCAGCGACCGGCGCGGCTTTCAGGAAGTCCTCGCCCAGAGACGCTTCGATATCGGCGACGAACTCGCCCAGAACTGGCGCGGTGTGCCGCGCCGCAATCGCAGGTTCGGTGTGCGCGGCCGGGGCCAGCACGGGTTCCGCGCGCTTCACCGCGGCAGGAGGTGACACGGGCGACGCAACGGGCTTGGCAACCGTGCGGGGCAAGAAGCCATCACCCAGCGAAGTCTCAAGATCGGAAACTAGTGCTTTGAGGCCACTCGGCTTGGGCTCCGGTTTCGGAGCCACAGGTTCGGGCTCGAAGGAGGCCTCGGCGACAACCGGGATTTCCTCGGTGACAGGAGGTTCGGGTTCGGGCTCAACCGCGACCGGCGCTTCCTCTGCGGCAAGCTCTTCGACCACGGGTTCCTCAGCGACCACTACTTCTTCATCAGCGGGCGGTGGCGTAGCAGCTTCGACCTCGGCGCGGAGTTGGGCCACCTTGGCGCGATCGCTGGTCAGAGTCTGGAGCTTGGCCAAGGCGGCCATGGCCTGCTCGGGCATGCCATGGGCGAGATAAAAGCGAATCTCCTCGACGGCCTCGTCGGCCTTGCTGGAGGAGGATAGTTCATGCTCCCCGACGGTGCTGGCGACTTCGACTTCAGCAACTTCGGCCGCGTGCTCGTCGGTTTCCACCGTGATGGTGTCGTCATCCCATTCCGAGGAAAGATCAATTTCCGTGGACGGCGCAGCGGGCTCGGCAGTGGCAGCGGAAGCCTCATCGACGACGGCAAACTCGTCCTCGGTAGCCGCCTCGACCGTAATTTCGTCAGGTTCGGCGGACGTGGGCCACGGGGAAGCTGCTTGGGCTTCCGGTGCAGCTTCGTGTTCCTCTTGCACCGCGTATTCCTCGACCGAAGCCGCTTCCACCGGAGCTTCGTCGATGGAAAACTCGGGCGCGGAACTCTCGTCCACCTGGGGGGCTGAGTCCAGGAAGATGTGAGTCTCGTCGGAAGAAGGTTCGGGGGCTGGAGTCGAGGAACGTTCCTCGTAGCGCTCGGCGAGTTCGCCATAGCGTGTGGCTTCTTCAGGATGTTCCGAGTCCGAATAAATGGCCTGCAGGGTGCGGCAGCAAAGCGCAGCTTCGGCGAAGCGGCCGGCCCGCGTGTGCAAGGCGGCGAGACGCTGGTTCAGACGAAGATCGTTCGGCGCCATCGGCAAGGCCGCGACCAGAGGCCCCAGAGCCTTGGCGGGCATGTTGTAAGAAATGAAGAGCTCCGCGTCGGTAAGAGAGGAGCGGATGGCGAGCGCCACTTCGTCGGAATAATGCTGGTGAATGGAAGGCGCCGTGGCTTCGAGATCGTCGATGAGGACTACGGCTTCTTCCGGCGTGATGAGCTTGCTGCCTGAAGCTCCGCCGAGCTGGCTGACCACCTGCTGGTAATTCTGCATGTGCAGGGGGTTTTGGGGCTCGATCTGAGCCAGCTTCTGGTAAAGATCGCGAGCCCGAAGCAGGTCCCCTGACTGCACGCTGGCGTGGGCCAGCAGTTCGATCACTTCGCCGACGTGAGTGGTCTCTCCGGCCTTGTTGAACAGGTCGAGCAGTTTCTCCAGAGAGGCGGGATTGTCGCGCACATGCCCGATGATGGTGTGCAGGCTGTCGAGAACCTTGTCTGAATTTTCCGCCAGCAGACGCTCGGCGTGCTGGTCATAGACCTGGAGCGCGTTCTCGTACTGGCCGGACTGCATGAGGGCATCGGCGAAACTGGCAATGGCCGGAAGATCGTTATGGACGGTCAGCAGCTTGTTGGCGACTGCGCCGGCGTCGGAAAGCTGCCCGGTCTGCAAGTAGGCCTTGAGCAGATCGCGGAGGCCTTCGGGATTGGAATCGATGTCGGAGACCTTGGAGAGCGTGGCAACGGCTCCGGCAGCGTCGCCGGACTCGATCATGTTCTTGCCCTGCATCAACAGGGCATAGGTGTTGCCCGGATCGAGGGTAAGCATGCGCTGCAGAACTTCTTCGGCGCCACTCAGCGAGCCCTTGGAACGCAGGCTCTCGGCGGCAGCCGAGAAAATCTGCCAGGCTTCCGTCTTCTTGCCCAGGCGAATGTAAACTTCCGCTAGGCGCACCCGCATGGTGCTGTTTTCCGGGTCCATCTCGAGAATCTTCTGGAAGATGCGGACCGCGTTCTCGAGTTCGCCGGCCTTCATGAACTCTTCCGCCACCTGCAGATACTGGGCGCGGGCGTCGTTGAAAAGGCCTTGCTGGGTATAGAGTTCGGCGAGTTTCAGCAAGCTCTCGAGAGAAGGCTGGAGCTTGCAGATCTTCTTGTACATCGCGATGGCCTTGACCGTGAAACCCTGGCTGGCATAGGCATCGCCTACAGTCTTGAAGCACTCGGTAGCTTTGTCGCTGTCACCACTGCGGGAGTAGAGGTCGCCGACGGTGTTGGTGACGGTCAGATCTTTGGCATCGTTCTTGAGGATCTTTTCGTACTCAGCGATTGCGTTCTGCAGCTTGCCCTGCTGGACATACTTCTCCGCACTGCTGAGGACTTTTTGTTTGTTGAACCCGAACAACGCCATAAGAGTGCGAACTCCAGACCCTGGTGTTCAATTCAAAGTTTCAATACAAATTCCTTCGCACCGAACCCGGCTGAACGTTCGGGGAAACTCCTCCCGGGCACAGGCCGGAGGGTCATCTCACCTATCGGCAGATGGACCGACCAGACAAGGCCAATTGTACGTCGGGGAGTCATGAACCGCATGGTTACCAAGGGTTACCAAAAGGGAGTGTACGAGTGGGTTACCAAGGGAATCGGGAAGAGTGGTGACTGCCAAGGGCTTCGCCGGCAGTCAACTTCCGACTAGACGGTGACTCGGGGGACAATCGGTGCGGCAAGGGGATTCCATCTTCGGATTGTCGACTCCCTGCCGAGTGCAATGTGCAAACCTTCCTGCGCGTCAACCCGTCTAAAACTCAGCACAGGAATTTGAGAGATGTCCAATTCCGAACGTCCGCTTTCGAATTCAGACACCCGGTGTGCTCTTGGAGTAGATTCAAGTTTCATTTTCAAGGAGTTGTACGAGATGCAGTTGGCGACAAGATTGCTGCCAGTTAACGTGTAAGTGTGTGTTCAGAGGGATAATCAAGTGCATACCTTGTTGCAGGATTTCCGTTACGCACTGCGGCAGTTGCGCAAGAGCCCGGGCTTCACCGCTGTGGCTGTGATCACACTGGCGCTTGGTATCGGCGCCAACACGGCCATCTTCAGCGTGATCAACTCGGCCCTGCTCCAGCCCCTGCCGTATCCTCATGCCGAACAGCTCGTAGACATTATGGAAACGCTACCGGACGGACGGCCCAATGGGACGGTATCTGGAGGCGCTTTCAAAGACTGGAGCGAACACAGCACCAAATTTGCCCAGATTACTGTCTATGAAGAGGTGCGCCGAAACCTGACCGGGGTGGGGACCCCGGAGCGCGTGAACGGATTGCAGGTCTCCTCCGCATTTCTGTCGATGCTGGGAGTCGCTCCGCGCGTTGGGCGTGATTTTGCCGCCGACGAAGCTGCTCTGGGCGGAAACAATCATGTCCTCCTGCTGACACATCAATTCTGGCAAAGCCACTACGGCGGAGACGCGGGAGTTGTCGGCAGGACGGTCTCGCTCGACCAGACTCCCCACACCGTCATTGGTGTGCTTCCCCCGCGGGCTCTGTTGCAGGATGATGTCCAATTTCTTATTCCCGAGGTGGTCGATGCTCCGGGAACGTACTGGGGGCGCGCCGGTCACTGGCGGCATGTGATTGGACGGCTGTTGCCGGGGATCACTGCTTCCCAGGCGCAGCTTGAGCTCCGGGGAATCAAGCAACAACTCGCGGCAGAATATCCGTCATTCAAGAAGAACTGGAGTGTCTCAGTAACTGCTCTTCAGGAGATCTACGTGGGAGGCACCCGTCCGATGCTCGTCCTCCTTCTGGGTGCGGTGGCCCTGGTCCTGTTGATCGCCTGTGCGAATGTCTCCAATCTGCTGCTGGCTCGTGGCAACGCTCGTTCCAGAGAGATGGCGGTCCGCATTGCCCTTGGCGCTCGCCCGTGGCGGATCGTCCGGCAGGTGCTGACAGAGAGCATTCTTCTGGCATTGTCAGGGTGTGCCCTGGGCCTGCTGGTTGCTGCGTTCGGCATTCGTTTCCTGACGCGCATGGTGGCTGAACAGCTTCCCCAGGTTTTGCATCCTCGACTCGACACGAGCGTTCTGTTGTTTTCAATTCTCATTGCGTGTAGTTGCGGGATCTTGTTTGGAATACTGCCTGGGTGGCGTGCGGCCAAAGCGGATGTGAACCACGCATTAAAGGAAAGCGAACGGGGATCGGCGTCGCGCTCAAAACGACGATCACAATCCTTCCTGGTGGTGTCCGAGTTCGCGTTCACACTGGTGTTGCTTGTCGGAGCGGGCTTGTTCCTGCGCAGCTTCGTTCGCCTGATGGAGATCGATCCTGGTTTCAATCCCAAACACACCCTCGCGTTCGACCTCTCTTTCCCCGAGGCAAAATATCCACACGATGAGGACCGCCTGCGCTTTACCAAAGACCTGACCGGGCGCATCCGGACTCTGCCTGGAATTGAATCCGTCAGTGCGATTTCCATGGTGCCAATGAGCGGCACGGGACGCGGTGAATCCCTCAATCGGACGGACAAGCCTCAACCGCCCGAACAGTATCTTGTCGGAGTCAGCAGTGTAGGTGTCGACTATTTCTCGACCATCGGCATCAAGCTGCTGCGAGGGCGCGTTATCACGGAGGCAGACGACCTCCCGACAGCGCCGCCGGTGCTAGTGATTGATAGTGGCATCGCGCGAGACCTATACGCCAATGAGGATCCCATTGGCCATCGCGTAAATTTTTTGGGCAAATCGTGTGAGATCGTGGGTATCGTGGCGCCAGTTCATCACCAGGACATGGAGCACGATCCTCGCCCACAAGTGTATGGTGCTCAGGCTCAGTTTCCCCCCTTTAACTCAAGCATCGTCGTGCGGACGTCGCTGCCTCCTTTGACTCTCGCAGAGACCGTCAGAAAAACGATCCTCGAAGCGGACCCCGATCAGCCCATCGCCAACGTTCGCACCCTTGAACAGGACGTCGACAAATCGTTGTCGCCCAGGCGCACGGCACTGCTCTTGTTGGGCTTGTTCGCCACAGTCGCAATCAGCCTGGCGTGCATCGGCATTTATGGCGTGATGTCGTACACGATTGGACAGCGTGCTCGCGAACTCTGCATTCGCAGTGCTCTGGGGGCGCAACGACGTGACATAGTACGACTGGTTCTGATCGGAGGGATGAAGCCGTCAATCCTGGGTATTGTGGCCGGGATAGCCGCTGCAATCGCACTGGCGCGTTTCGTTGAGAGCCTGCTATTTGAAGTGAAAGCTCACGACCCGTTCGTGTTTATCGCGTCGATTGCGTTGCTGGTGCTGGTGGCGGGGTTGTCCGTTTACTTTCCAGCGCGGCGGGCGGCCAAACTGGATCCCATGGCGGCGCTGCACTGCGAGTAGACATCGAACATCCGTGATATAGCTCCCGAGTCGTCGGCTACGCGGAAATTGACATCTTGCACAACAAACCAAGCACTCCTCCTCAAATCCTCTCTAGTATGAACATGCTATGTGGTGTCTGCTGGCGGACAGTGTATTTTTCCAACTGCAAGATTGCGGAGAACTCTGCAACGGGGGACAACGACATCTATGACCTGGATTCGAACCGTTTCGCTACCTGAGGCCGACGAGAAACTCCTCAAGGCGATTGAAGGCGAGAAGGCGTTTTATCCCAAGGAATATGCCACGCCGGTGCATCCCGATGCTTCGGGAGCGTCGTCGATTGTGGGGTCGCATACGTTGATTCCCGACGCGCTGTTTCATGCCTTCGCCACGTTTGGCTCGCTCATGTCGCCAGAGTTGCCGCTGAGCCGGGCGCAGCACGAGATGATCGCGACCATGGTCTCGGTGACCAACCGGTGCGTGTATTGAATCGAGTCACACGCAGAGTTTCTGCGTAGGGTGACGTTGGATAAGGGACTGGTCGAGGCGCTGGAGAAGGATTACACGTCGGCGCCGATCTCCGCCCAAGATCGTGTGATGCTCGACTACGTGATCAAGCTGACCAAGGATGCGACCAAGGTTTGGAAGGATGACATCGAAGGCCTGCGGAAAGCCGGATTTGACGACCGGGGCATTCTGCAGATCACGCTGATCGCGTCGTGGTTCAACTACATCAATCGCGTAGCCGATGCGCTGGGGGTGGGAAGGGAGTAGGAGTGCAAATACTCTGACACGCGAAGAATCTGCCGATTCCATGAATTGTTTTGGGACGATTGTTGTGGGAAGGGCACGGCTTTCACCCGTCCGGATATCGGTTCAACAGAGAATGTGAGGCTTCAGCCCTGAGGGATTTTCCCGATGGCGTCCCTATTTTCGCCTTGTCTTGAAGGTCGCTGAGATCCGCTTCAGACCTTCGCCCGTCATCGCGCAGGAACTTCCCAACGGCCCGGTGAGAATCCGGTTTATTTCTTCCAGCGGCTTGTCTTTGGTCTCATCGACGAAGCGCGCCCACTCCTTCGCCACTTGACTGCGCTCCTCCGCGCTGGCGTCGGCGCAGAATTCGCGAACGGCTTCTTCGGCTGAGCCGTACTCGTCTTTCATATCCTGGTGAAAATATCCGCGTAGAAAACTGCGCAACGCGGGGAAATCGGCGGCCGAGATCGCGGCCGCTTGCGGGCCTTTCGGCTGGCCTTTTGGCTGGCGTGGCGCGCTCATGAGCGGCACTCCGGATAAGCGGTCAAGACGTGATAGCTTTTCGCGCCATCCCACTTCAACACGATGACCGCATGAGCGCAGGGTCGAACGCGGTCTTCACCCCGGCGGAGAGTTCGTCCAAAGGGATGCGCGGAGTCGCCGTCGTAGTCGAGAACAAGGTTCGGATGGCTAGCGCGTTCGAGCCAGTGGGTAATTTTGTTGCTGTCTTGCGCGATGGCGGCGCCCACAGCCGCCCCGGCGCTTGCGCGGTCGTTCCAGGTGGAGGCGGCGGAAATGTTGCGTTCGCGGTGCAAACGTTCACGAAGTTCGGCGTCGGTGCGTCCGACGTGCTTACGCAGCGTGTGACCGCCAGCGGCTTCGTCCTGGGAGAGATCGCGGGAACTACCGCGGGCTCCAGCGAAAGGCTGCGCGGTCGGGTCGTTCTCGGGCGCCGGAGGACGCGTGCATGCCGCCAGGGTAGCGAGCATCACGAGGGCGAGCATCGCGCGGGCTCGTCGCGGATGGAGTGGATTCAGACTGCGCATGCGAAGTAGCCAGAGTACACAATCGCTGCGGGAAAAGCATTCGCACCGAATCGACGGCCGGCCTGCAATTTGAGAGAAAGATTCGTATCAGGGCACGGCTTTCAGCCGCTGCTTCTCCGCCCATGCAGCGGCTGAAGAGGCTGCGGAAAAACTCCGATTCGCGTCGGCCTTGGGAAGGGCACGAGTTCTACTCGTGCCGTAAGTCGCTGAAAATGCGTCCGCGCTTCAGCGCCTGAGGGACGCTTTCGGCATTCTCCGCGACTTCTTCCGCAACCTGTGAAGCCGTCGAGAACTTTGCTGCACTTATGGCATCGCTGAAGCGAAGCCGCGGTACGAATCGCTCTCAGCGAACGGTACCACTGCTGAATCGAGCGGATGGGGCAGTTTGAGAACTGTACTACCACCCGTTCATCGAGCGAACGGTTCCACTAGACTTGAGCTTGGACAGCCGCCAGCCATTTCTATGGCCGAATCGTTAGCAGAGTTTTTTTCGGAGAATTTTCGGGCGCACCGGCACGAGTGCGTCTACCGGCAGCGCCGCGGATATCGCACCGAGTCGTTTACCTACGGTGAGGTTCTGGAGATGGCGTTTGGCGTTGCCCGCAAGCTGGAGGCGCGGGGGATTGCCAAGGGCGACCGCGTCATGCTGTGGGGAGAGAACTGCGCGGAATGGGCCGCGGTCTTCTTTGCGTGCGCGCTCGCCGGCGCGATCGTCGTCCCGATGGACGACGGGTCTGCTGTCGATTTTGCCATGCGGGTGTTCCGTCAGGTCGAGGCGAAGCTACTGGTGGGGTCAACGCGACACATGCACGAGTGTGCGGCCGCTGGAATTTCGATCACCACCTTGACTCTGGACGATCTGGCGCAGGCGCTGGGACCTCGCTCGGTCCCGCCGCCGAATGTGGCTTTGAGTCGCGACGACATCCTGCAAATTGTTTTCACTTCTGGCACCACGGCCGATCCCAAGGGCGTGGTGATCACGCACGGAAATGTGCTCGCGAACATCGCGCCGCTGGAACGGGAGATGCGCGGCTATCTGAAATACGAACGGCTGGTGCACCCGCTGCGGTTTTTGAATCTGCTGCCGCTCAGCCATGTGTTTGGGCAGTTTCTGGGAATGTTCCTGCCGCCTTTGTTGGGCGGGACCGTGATTTTTCAGGAAGAGTTGAAACCTTCGGAGGTGATCCACACGATACGGCGCGAGCGAGTGTCGGTGCTGGTGAGCGTGCCGAGGGTGCTGCAGTCGCTCAAACAGAAAATCGAGCGTGACCTGGAGGACCAGGAAGAAGCCGAGGCTTTCCGGAAACGCTTCCAGGCCGCGGAAGGGAAACATTTCTTGCGGCGGTGGTGGATGTTTCGTGCGATCCGCCGCCAGTTCGGATGGAAGTTCTGGGCATTCATTTCGGGCGGCGCCGCGCTCGACCGCGACACCGAGGAATTCTGGGGGCGTTTGGGCTACGCGGCGATCCAGGGATATGGGCTGACGGAGACGACTTCGCTGATCAGCGTGAACCATCCCTTCCGGCTAGGGAAGGGATCGATTGGTAAGGTGCTGCCGGGGCGCGAGGTGAAACTGGCGGAGGACGGAGAGATTCTGGTACGCGGAGGAGGCGTGGCTTCCGGATATTGGGACGGGCCTAACGGAGAAAAGACTGGTCCGCACAAAGTCTCGGACGATCAAGGGTGGTATCGCACCGGCGACATTGGCGCGCTCGATGATGCGGGGAACTTGTATTTCAAGGGACGCAAGAAGGAAGTGATCGTGACGCCGGGCGGGACCAACGTGTATCCCGAGGATCTGGAAGCGGCGCTGCGGCGACAACCGGAAGTCAAGGATTGCGTCGTAGTAGGAATTGAGCGGGGAGGAAACGCGGAGCCGTGCGCGGTGGTGATCCTGCGAGACGATGAGGAGTTGGAAGGAGTGGTGCAGCGGGCGAATGAATCTCTGGGGGAGTACCAGCGAATGAGGATGTGGCTGCGCTGGCCACAGGAGGACTTTCCACGCACGAATACGCAGAAGCCGCGGCGAAACGTGATCCGGGATTTGGCGCAAGCGCAAATACTCCAGTCGACCACTGCACCTGCAACCGCAGGCGGGCCGCTGGCCGAGCTGATCACACGAGTGTCGGGCCGGGCTGCGGGCGTGTTGCGCGAAGACGCGAACCTCGACTCCGATCTTGGGTTGAGTTCACTGGATCGCGTCGAACTGCTGAGCGCTTTGGAAGATCGCTACCAGGTCGATCTGAGTGAGACGCGCCTCAGCGCGGTGAAGACGGTAGGCGATCTCGAACGCATGCTGCGCGGAGAAGCGTCACCGGGGCAGGGATATCACTATCCGAGTTGGACGTTGCGCTGGCCGGTGACGTGGCTGCGGTTACTGGCGCACTACCTGCTGCTGCGTCCGGCGATAGTGCTGCTGGGATGGCCGCGCATCGAAGGACGCGAGCACCTGCGCGGAGTGAAAGGGCCGCTGTTGGTTGTGTCGAATCATGTGGGGGATGTTGACGGGGGATTTATATTGACCGCGCTGCCCGCACGCTTCCGGCACAGAATCGCCACGGCCACGGGGGGCGAAGCGTTGGAAGCGCTGCGAACTCCCGCATCCGGTAGAAATCTATTCCTACGAATCTGTGACCGGGTGCAGTGGTTTCTGGGAGTGTCGCTCCTAAATCTATTTCCGCTGCCGCGCGAGGCGGGGTTCCGTCGGAGCTTTGCCTATGCGGGTGGGGCGGTGGATCGCGGGTACAGCGTGCTGGTCTTTCCCGAGGGCAGGCACACGACGGATGGGAAGATCAATCCGTTTCGCGCTGGGATTGGTTTGCTCGCTGCCAATCTCGGCATTCCGCTTCTGCCGATGCGGATCGTGGGATTGTTCGAAGTGAAGCACGCGGGCAGGAAGTTCGCGGCGCCGTGGAAGATTGGGGTGCGAATTGGCGAGCCCATGAAATTTGAGCCGGGGACCGATCCGGAGAAGATCGCGGCTGAAGTGCAGAGAGCAGTGGAGAGCCTCTAGCGCTGGCACAAGCCCGAACCGCAAAGGTCGCCAAGGATTCGCGGAGGCTGCGAAGAAAACGACACGCAGCACACCGCGCGAGCCGCGCGAACTTCGCGGCAGTATTCCTTTTCAGACGAACCAAGCGCTGTGTTCTCCGTCAGATTCAGGGGAACACAGCGCCTGGTTGAACCGACTGCTACTTCGTCAAAACCACAGCGTTAGTTGATGGTTACGGCCACGGCCGCGGACGGAATGCCGTTCGCAACCACGACGAGACTGGCTGGTCCCAGAGCGATGGAGGACGGAATGTCGAACAGCGCGGAGACAACTTTGGTTCCCGTCGCCACCCCCATGCTGCTGAAGGTGTGCGTTTTGCAATAGACCACTTTGCCCGTGGAATCGGTGACCCGAACCAGCGGATAGTTGGTCGCGCTCTGGTTATCGTCGCCATAAGCGGCGCCTTGCGACATACCGTTGAACTGCGTTCCCTTGATCGCATTGTTTAGCGAGCCATGGGTCAGCGTGCTGGCCACCGATGAAACGGAGGGCGCGCAGCCGCTGCAAGGGCCTCCCGCAGGCGTGTAGATTTCTACGCTCGACGAGAAGTCGGTGAAGAGAATCTGGCCAGTAGGAAGCACTAGCATGTTGCCGAAGTACGAGCTGTCGACAGAGGCGTTGGGCGGACCCGGTACAGCATTGAAGGCGGAGCCATCCCACTCGTAGAAGTTGCTGCCCGTACCGAAGATCCCAGGGCTCGTATCCACGAGCACGTTGCCATCGGGGAGTAGCGCCGCAGGACCATCGGCGATGTCGAGAGTGCCGGTGAATGCGGGGCCTGCAGTCCAGGTCTTATTGGCAATGTGGTAGATGGAATTGTTGCCGGCGCCGCAGCCATTCGATCCGGTAGCGAGAACCGTTCCGTCGGGACGCAACACGGCCGGGCCCAGCTCATAAGAGGCTACGCTCGACCCACCACAAGCGGCGGAAGAGTCCCAGAGCTGCACCTTGGTGCTGCCAGCACTGGCCCACGTGCCCTTCGAGGTGGTGTAGATCTCGGAGTTCATGCCTGCCGCGGTGTAGCTTCCCACGTATGCGTCAACCGTCAAGAGGTTGCCGTTGGGCAGCAGAGTCCAGCCTTCTTCGTCGTTGATGTCAAACTTGCCCGCGCCGGTTGCAGCCCAAGTGACGGTTGCGCCGGAGACGGTACCAATGGCTTCGTCCTTCGTGCAGCAATTGGCCAGCATGAACTTTCCGCTGGGCAGAACCACACTCTGGGCATCGCCCACTGTGGTCCAACCCGACGGTGCGTTGGTGGCCTTCCAATGGCCGGTATGGGAGTTGTAAATCGCGCCCTTGGTCGTCCACACAGAGTTGCAGCCGTCGTACTCGCCGCCCATGATGATGACATTGCCGGAGGGCAGCACAGCGGAGGCAAAGTAAAGCGGGTTATAGCCGGTTTGCAGAGAGCCTGCGTTCACCCAGGTTCCATTGGCGTAGTTGCCCGTGCTATCTGGGATCAGGCGATACCAGTTGCCGGTGGCGTTGCATCCTGCATTGATCGTGAGTACGGAGCCATCGGTGAGAAGCAGCATGTGGCCCACAACAGACGGCGGAGCCGCTGCAACCGCCGTCCATGTACCTGGGGTAAACGGTTCCTGGGCGCCCGCAAGACCAGACCACGCCAGCAGCGCAAGCACAGCAAATCCAAGTGTTCGCAACACTTTCATAGATTATCGACCTCGCATTTTCGATTGTTTGAGATTGGTAGTCAGACGCGGACTTCGATTGCACCACCGGCCACAGACGGAAGAGAGTCCCCAAGCAGCCCCAGCCGAAATCCAAAAACTCGCAGGATTATACCCCGGGTTGCTGCCGTTCAGAACTGGACTCCAACAAAAATCGCGAAGATTTCTTGCAGAGCGTGGGAATGTCGCAAGAAATTGCAATCGCCGGAGCGGCAAGTCTGCAAGATCCTGCAGTTGAATCGTCTCGCAGCCAATCTCTCGGCTCAATTGATACGCCGTTTTAGATGATCAGTTCGCAGACCGCATCCGCTTCGGTGGCTATTCTTCGTCTACCTGAGGTTCCTCGCGCTGAATGTTCGACTCCAGCTGGATCTCGGGAGCCTTCGCTTCCCGCAGTTGACGATTAAGCGCGGGCAAATCCGAACTCTTGAATTCCCTCCAACGCTTCAGGACGTCGGCGCTGTCATGTTCCGTCGACGCCAGCGCCGCCATTTGCGAAGTAGTTGGTTCGGCATCCGCCTGCCAAACTTGCTGGTACAAGGTGCTGGCTTGTCCGTTGACGCGGCCGAGCGTGACTTCCGCCGATGGCGGAGCAAAGAAGCCTCCGGGGGCACCCAGCAGCGCGGTCAGTTTCTTCTCCAGCGCCTGAAGAGCGTCCTTGCTTGGAGAATCCGGCTGAGCGCTCAGCTTCTCGAGTTGCTGGCGAATCGAGCCACCCTGGAGAAGAGCTTGTGCGGATTCGCTCATGATGGAAGCCAGTTGCGTTTCTGCCTTGAATTTCTTCTGCAGGCCGAGCGCCGGCGTTTTGACGCGCGGGTCCACCTTCACGATCAGAGGCGCGGTGGAGGTCTTCCCATCGACCGTGAGCCTGACCTGGTAACTTCCCGGAAGAACCGTAGGGCCAAGCGGGAAGCGGGGCGTGTCGTGTGGAATCGCCGCAATCGGAAAGTCGTGGTGTGTGGCCGTTGGGGCGGGATAGTGCAAATCCCAAACCCAGCGGTGCATTCCGGCGCCGGTCGAGAGTTGCTGGGGCTTGCGAATCCAGTACAGAGGGATCAGCTGCTTTTGCAATTCTTCCTCGGTGACGTCGGGCTTGTCGGCGTTGGAGAACGAGCGGACGAGATGGCCCTGCGCATCCACGATTTCGAGCGTGACACTGCTCGAGGCTGCCGGCAAGTAGTAGTCGACGATTGCGCCATCGGGCGGATTCGCCGCGGCAGGTTCGTCTGGTGGAAGAGGGGTGTCGGCGTTGGTGTCGCGCTGAACGCGGTAAGCGGGCGCGGGCGCGAAGAGATGCACCGAGTTTGCCAGGGCCGCCGAGGCTTCGCGCAGGGGCGCGATGTCGTCGAGAATCCAGAACCCACGTCCATGCGTTGCGACGATCAAATCGTCTTCATGAATCCAGAGATCGCGCATGGAGGTGTGTGGAAGATTCATCTGCAGCGACTGCCAGTGGTCGCCGTCGTCGAATGAAACCCAGACTGCGTTTTCCGTACCCGCAAACAACAGGCTTTTGCGGACGGGATCTTCGCGCACCGTGTCGACGGGGCCGAAATCGGGCAGGCCGGAGGTGATCAGCTTCCAGGTTTTGCCACTATCGTGCGTGCGGTAGATGTACGGATGGGTGTCGTTAATGCGGAAGCGGCTCACCGAAACGTAAGCCGTTTGCTCATCGAAGTGCGAGGCAGAAATCTGCGTGACCTTGCTCCACGGAGTGAGCTCTTTGGGCGTGATGTCGGCCCAATTCTTTCCGGCGTCACGGGTGATCCAGATCAGGCCGTCGTCCGTGCCTGCCCACAGCGTATCCACCGACTTGAAGGACGGCGCGAGCGCATAGATCACACCGCGCTGCTTTTCGGCGCCCTTAGGGATTAGTGTGCCGACGCTCGTCGGTGCTCCCGGATTTTCGCGCGTCAGATCGGCGCTGACGGTCTGCCAGGAATTGCCGCCGTCCGTAGTTTTGAAAAGCGCATTGCTTGCGAAATAGAGGATGTGCGGATCGACCGGAGAGAACATCAGCGGCTCGGTGCGGTTGGTGCGGTACTTGGGATCGCGCAGCGGAATCGGAGTGACAATCTGTACTTGGCCCGTGGACCAACGGAATTTCGAAACTTCGGTTCTTCCGCCCCCGTAGACAACGTCGGGATCGAGTGGATCGGGAGCAACGTATCCATACTCGATCACGCCCACAGGATGCCAGTCGCGGAATGTAATGGCCCCGTCGTTACCGCGGCTGGAGATGCAGACCGAGCCGCTCTCTTGTTGCCCCGCGCACACGCGATAAGGAAATGTATTGCTGGTGGAGACGTGATAAAGCTGCGCCGTCGGCTGGTTGTACCAGGAACTCCAACTCGCGCCAGCATTCACCGTCACGATGGCACCCTGATCGCTGACAATCAGAATAATGTTGCCATTGTTGGGATTGATCCAGAGATTCTGGTAATCGTCGCCGCCAGGGGCGCCGCGGAAGCCTGCCCATGTCTTGCCGCCGTCGCTAGAGCGCACGGTGACCGTGCTGACAACGTAGACGAGATCGGGATTCTTCGGATCAACCTTGGGGATGGGGAGATCGCCGCCGCCAATACGGCCCGCGGGACGGGGATCATCGGTGATCTGCGACCAACTTTCGCCCGCGTCATCCGAGCGATAGACGCTCAGTTTGCCCGAGGCTGCGGCGAGAGTCGCGTACAGGCGCCGCGGATTGCTGGGCGCGATGGCAACGTAAATCTGCGAAAGATCTTTCGGCAAACCGTTCGTCAAGGGATGCCAGGTGCTGCCGCCGTCGGTCGACTTGAAGAGTCCGCCGCCAGCGCCGTTGAATTCGTTGCCGTCCTCCCACGGTCCTTCCCGAACTTCCCACATCGAGGCGTAAACGACGTCGGGATTCGCGGGATCGATCTGCACGTCAGAGCCGCCGGTGTTTTCGTCCTTGGAAATAACTTTCTGCCAGGTCTGACCGCCGTCGCTAGAGCGATAGATTCCACGCTCTTCGCTGGGCCCGTAAGGATGGCCGAGCACGGCGGCGAAAACTTTGTTGGGATCACGAGGGTCGACAGCAAGCGCGGGAATTTGTTGTCCGTCGACAAGGCCCAGGTGAGTCCATGTCTTGCCAGCGTCTGTGGATTTGTAGATGCCGTTACCGACAGACAGGTCGGGGCGATGCAGTCCCTCGCCGCTGCCGACGTAGACGATGTTGGGATCGGAAGGCGCGACGGCGATAGCACCGATAGACTGCGTGGATTCGTGATCGAAAATGGGATTCCAGGTGCGGCCATAGTCGTCGGACTTCCAAACCCCGCCGTTGACCTGACCGATGTAGAAAACGTTTGGCTGGCTGGGGACACCAGCCGCCGCACGGGTCCGGCCGCCGCGAAACGGACCGATCATGCGCCAGTGCAATTCCTGATAAGTGTTCTCGGGAACCTGCGTCCAACTGGCAATTGCGGATAGGAAAACAAGAACGGAAAGGAACAAACGGAGAACTACCTGGGATCGGATCACTTGGGGCCCCCTCAAGCAGCAAGCGGCAGACCACATAGAATAAACCAAAAGCGCGGTGATCGGGGGTAGCGGTGCAGGCTGAGAATGACTCGTATCAGGGCATGCCTTCAGGCGTGCCTCAAAGGCCGCGATGGAATGTCCGCTTTAGCGGCTGCGGCGGGCGAGAGCCAGCGGCTGAAGCCGTTTGTTGTCTCCCCGACTGTGGCGGCATCGCTGAAGCGACGCCCTGATACGAATCCCTGTCTCAAACTGCACCACTACTGATCGGGGTCAAGGGTGGTCGAGGCACATCGGAACTGATATGTTTGCCAAATCGTTTTGTGCTTCAGGGCCCCCGCACTATGATGACGGAGCTTTCCACACTATGAGTATTCAGGTTTCGAAAGCATCTCGCAGTTTTCCTGCTGCTACGTTTCGCTGTTTCCTCCTCTTGATCGTTATCTGCGGGGCATTTGCGGACCACGCGCTCGCCGCGCCGGCGGATGCTCCGGAAGCTCCGGGGCTCAAGCCGATTCTCGACTACATTTCTTCGGCATGGGACACGCTGACCCGCTCCATGACCAACTGCGAAAGTTTCGTCGATCCCAAAATGAAGGTGGCTCCGCTACTGTATTTGCCGGCGGGGTATGCCGAACCGGCAGAGGTGCAGAAGCTGGCCGTGGACTGCAATGTGCGCGTCGAGCATCTGCCGGTGGAGATCCATCGCCTGGGCGAGATCGATACGGCCAAGATTCAGCCCCACGGCCTGCTGTACCTCGAGAACAAATACGTGGTGCCGGGCGGGCGCTTCAACGAAATGTACGGATGGGACAGCTACTTCATCGTCCGTGGCTTGCTGCGCGCAGAGCGCGTGGAACTGGCGCGGGGCATGGTCGACAATTTCTTTTTCGAAATCGAGCACTACGGGGCGATGCTCAACGCCAACCGCACATACTACCTAACGCGGTCGCAACCTCCGTTTTTGAGTTCCATGTTTGTCGATGTTTACCAGGCCGCGCAGAAAAATGGTCGCCCCGATAAAGCCTGGCTAGAACGCGCCTACGCCGATCTCAACAAAGACTATGAGATGTGGACGCGCGAACCGCATCTGGCGGGACAGACCGGACTGTCGCGCTACTACGACTTCGGCGACGGCCCGCCTGCCGAGGCCGTGCAGGACGAAAGCGGCTTCTACCGCAAGGTAGCGCAGTATTTCTTCCTACATCCGGCACAGGCCGACGACTACGTGCTCGAGACGAAGCCCGGTTCAAACCAGCTTGGTTCCAACCAAGCCGTCTCGACGCCGCCGGTTGCCGGGATGCCGTATTCGCTGCAGGTGTGCGACGTGCCCCTGACCATGGCGCGCGCGGAGTGCGAGAAGGCGCGGCAATTCAAGCTCAGCGCGGATTATTACAAAGGTGATCGGTCCATGCGGGAATCTGGGTTCGACGTCAGCTTCCGCTTCGGGCCCTTCGGCGCGGCCACGCACCACTATGCGCCCGTGTGTCTGAACAGCCTGCTCTACAAGACAGAAAAAGATCTGGAGCAGATCAGTCTCTGGTTGGGGCACGGCGACGACGCCAAGAAATGGAACCAGCGAGCGGAAGGGCGCAAGAAACTTATCACGCATTATCTCTGGAGCGGCGAGCAAGGGCTGTTTTTCGATTTCAACTTCCAGACGAACCGGATGTCGAAGTATCAGTATGCGTCCACTTTTTATCCGCTATGGGCGGGGCTGGCGACGCCGGAGCAGGCGAAGGCGGTGGTCGGCAATTTGAAAGTCTTTGAGCGGCCGGGCGGAATTCCGATGAGCACGGAAGAAACGGGCACGCAGTGGGATTTGCCCTACGGCTGGGGAAACATCGAGATGGTAGCAATCGACGGCCTCCGGCGATACGGCTACAATGCGGACGCAGACCGAGTTTCCTACGAGTTCCTGTCGACGGTCGCGGAAAGTTTCCGGCGCGACGGCAACATCCGCGAAAAGTACAATGTTGTCACGAAATCCTCGGAAGCCCACGTGGAACTCGGCTACGAAATGAACGTGGTCGGCTTCGGCTGGACCAACGCCGCCTTTCTCGAACTGCTTCACGGCCTGCCAAAAGACATGGTGGAACGGTTGGAGAAAGAGCAGGACCAGCCCCTGCCAGCCGCGAAGTAAGGATGAAGAGTCTGTCCGCCAGTTTCGACGACCGGCTCTTACAATGTCCTCACCAGGATGAAAACCCCCAGCCTGATTCGAGAGCAGAAGCCTTCTGCAGCGGCGGCAACGAGACCGGGGCAGATGCTCTCGCCCATCATCACCTGCATCGCGGCGATCGCTCTCGTCGCAAGTGTCTTTGCGGTCTACGGCCCCGCATTGAGTTTCCAGTTCATCCTCGATGATCATCGCTTCGTTGGCGATCCACGCCTCCAGTCGCCCGGGCACACGTGGGAATACTTCACGAGCTATGTATGGGCACAGACTTCCGGCGGGCCGCCGAGTTTCTATCGGCCACTATTCGTGGTGTGGATGCGGCTGAACGTCATCCTCAGCGGGATGTCTCCCTGGGGATGGCACCTGCTCAGCATCCTGAAGCATGTGTCGGTGACCGTTTTGCTTGGGCTGCTGGTGTGGAAGTTGCTGCGGGATCGGGTTGCGGCGTTGATTGCTGGCACATTGTTTGCGCTGCATCCTGCCCACACCGAATCCGTGGCATGGGTTACAGTGCCCGATCCGCTGATGTCCGCCGCCGTGCTGGGCACTCTGCTGCTTTACCTCGGGTATGTAGATCCCGTCCATGCCGACCACCAGCCACAAACTGGCAGACTTCATAAGAGGGCCCGGAAGCAACTCCGCAGCAAGCCCACCGGCAATTCCTCGGCGGCATGGATCATCGCTTCCGCGGTGGCTTGCCTGGTCGCGCTGATGGCGAAAGAAACGGCCGTGGTCTTGCCCGTTTTGCTTCTTGCCTTGGCTCTGATCATGCCGTTGAAGAGAGCGGACTGGGAAGATGCGGCGAAGGGGAAAGGCACAGCATTTCGAATTCGGTTGCTCTTTGCGTTTCGTCAGACTCTGCCGTTCGTCGGCGTGACCGTGGTCTATCTACTTTTGCGCATCAATGCGTTGAAGGGACAGCTCAGTCCTCCGACTCAGCATTTGCCGTGGAGCACAGTACTCCTGTCATGGCCCGCCACCCTCTGGTTCTACGTGAAGGTTCTCCTTTGGCCAGTCAAGCCGCGCGCATTCGCAGATCCCAGCCTCGCGGATGCATTCTCGCTGCGCGGTGTCCTACTGCCGGGATTGGGCATGTGCGGCGCTGCAACCGTCCTGGCATTGGGATGCGCCTGGGCCTGGAAGAAGGCGCGTCGTGAGCTGCCGGATCGAGAGGCGACGGGCATCGAGTGCGCATTGCTGCTGGGCACGTTGCTCCTCGTGCTTCCGATTCTGTCGACGTTGAATCTGAACGCGCTGAATCCCGGCGATTTTCTGCACGGCCGGTACACGTATCTGCCATTAACCGGACTAATGTTGCTCCTGGCAACCGGATGGCATCTGTCGAGAAACTATCGAATCGTTATGCTTTCCGCAGCGAGCCTGGTGGCTGTGGCGTTCGCCGTGCTAACGGTAAGACAGGAAAGCGCGTGGCAGGATGATTTGACGGTTTTCACGGTGGCTCACCAGTACGCGCCTCACAACGGACCGGTGGCGCAAAATCTTTCAAGGGCGCACGTGCAGGTTGCACTCGGCCTCGATGAGGACGACCGATGCGATGAGGCTATGCCGATCTTTGAGCAGGCGATCCAGCAATACCCGCAAGATTGGTTTGCCTGGGCGGGCCAGGGAGAATGTCTCGTCAAACTCAACGATCTGCCGCGGGCCGAGCAGTCGCTGCGTCGTGCCTCCGAGCTCTCGCGCGAGGCGCGGGTGATCGAGCAATGGCAGCAAGTGCGTGCGATGATGGGGCTGGATCCAGCGCCGCCGAACTAAGCTGACCGCCTCCATACGGTAAACGAACCCTGGAGCGGATTTCATAAGATGGGTCTCGGTCAAGTCCACTTTCGTAGGCATCGGACGTCCTCGAAAGTAGACATTTCTTCCACAGGCTAACCCATTGCATCTTCAGGGCCGGGTATCCTCGCCCACGCAGAATCAGTCACTTACTGAACTCGATTCTTACCTATTTCCACAGTGTTCCTGCAGGAACACTGCCTCCCCATCGGCCCGCGTTGACGGCCCACGACATCCACCCTAAGATTGACGCTCTCAACTTTGTTGCCCATGATCAACCAGACTATCTCGCACTACCGCATCACCGGCCAGCTGGGTAGCGGCGGGATGGGTGTGGTGTACGAGGCGGAAGACCTGACGCTCGGGCGCAAAGTTGCGCTGAAGTTCCTGCCGCCGCAGTTGGCACGCGATCAGAACGCGCTCGACCGCTTCCTGCTGGAGGCGCGTGCGGCATCGGCACTAAATCATCCGAACATTTGCACAATCTACGCGGTCGAAAAAGCCGGCGAAGGCGCGAACGCGCAGTCGTTCATTGCGATGGAACTGCTCGAGGGACAGAACCTCGACCAGAAGCTGATGTCCGGTCCGTTGCCGGTCGGTCCGTTGCTCGACGTTGTGATTCAACTGGCGGACGCGCTCGACGCGGCGCACGCCAAGGGGATCATCCACCGCGACATCAAGCCAGCAAACATCTTTCTCACGCCGCGCGGGCAGGTGAAGGTGCTGGACTTCGGCCTGGCCAAGCTGGCGCGTCCGGAAATGCAGATGGAAACGATCGGAGTGACGCAAGACTCACCCACTCCGAACCTGACCAGTCCGGGCGCAACCGTAGGCACGATCGCGTATATGTCGCCGGAGCAGGCGCGCGGAGAGGAACTCGACACGCGCTCGGATTTGTTTTCGCTGGGCACGGTGATCTACCAGATGGCGACGGGAAAGCAGCCTTTTTCCGGCGCGACGTCGGCGGTGGTATTTCACGCCATTCTTGAACTGGATCCGGTTCCCGTGGTGCAGTTGAATGCGACGCTGCCGCCCAAGTTTCAGGAAATTATCGAGAAGGCTCTGGAAAAAGACCGCGACCTGCGCTACCAATCGGCTGCGGATCTGCGCGGCGATTTGAAACGTCTGAAGCGCGACGTGGAGTCGGGGAGAAAGAGTGCGGCGTCTTCAGCCTCGGCCTCCGTTCCGGCTGCGGCCAGCTCCGCGGCGTCGCAATCTGGCGCTTCGTCGCCGGCTGCACGGGCTTCCTCTTCCGCCGTGGTTGCAGCGGCAGGACGGCACAAGCTGGGAACGGGTGTCACCGTTCTCCTCGGCATCGTCGTGCTGCTGGCCGCCGGGTACGGCGTCTACTCGCTGCTCACGCGGCATCCGATGCGGCCGTTCCGCAATTTCACCGTGACCAAGTTGACCGAGGAAGGTAACGCGGCGCTGGTGGCAATTTCACCCGACGGCAAATACATTCTTAGCCTGATGCGGGACAGCAGCGGGCAGGCCAGCTTATGGCTGCGTAACGTTCCCACATATAGCAATACGCAGGTGCAGCCGCCGGCCGACGTCTATTACAACGGCCTGCACTTCTCGCCCGACGGCAACTACCTCTATTTCGTGCGCAGCGATCCGGGGAACGCGGAGTTGAAGTATTTGTATCGCGCGCCCCTGCTTGGCGGCACCGCGGAGAAGCTCGCAGAAGATGTCGACTCGAACATCACGTTCTCACCCGACGGCCGCAGGATTGCGTTCATGCGTTATGACAACCCGGACCCTGGTAGGTACCGGCTGATTGTCCGCTCGCTCGACAGCGGCGAAGAAACAACGCTCACAGGCGGACCGAACAGTCAGGGACTCTACAATCCCGCGTGGTCGCCGGATGGCAAAACAATCCTCTGCGTGGTAAGTCAGCCCGGCGATGCTCTGACTGGCCTCATGGCGGTGGATGTTCACAGTGGCGAGCAGCACCTGGTTGTGGGCTCGGATTCGGGTCTCATATCGCCCACCTGGCTCCCTGATGGCCACGGACTGCTGGTGCTGGAGCGCACCCGGTCCTCGAACTTCACCATCCAGCAGATCGCGTTCGTGGTCTACCCGGAAGGCAGGATGGATCCGGTTACTCGCGATACCAACAACTATTCCGATCTGAGCGTGGCGACAACGGGACAGGTGCTGGCAACGGTGCTTAGCGAAGGACGCTGGAATCTGGAAGTGATGTCGGCCACATCAGCGGGGGCTGACGCACGCCAGGTTGGTTCCGTTGCCGCGTTCACCAATTTTTCGTGGACGCATGACGGCCGACTGATCGACGATAAGGACAACACACTGCAATGGGTGAATCCGGACTCGGGAGCGAAGGGTGCTTTCGCGACTGCGGATGCCTCAGCGGATGGCGATCCGTGGGAATGCGCAGACGGGCGCTACGTTGTGTTTATTCTTGCCCTGCTCGAGGGCAAGAATACTCAAAACGTCTGGCGAGCAGACAGTTCCGGAGGGAATCTGAAGCAACTCACGCAGGAAAAGTCCGTAAACTTTCCTGTCTGCGCTCCGGATTCCCGCTCGGTCTATTACCTGGACGGAGGCACTGGGCAACTGATGCAGGTGCCCATCGATGGCGGTGCGACACGAAAAGTCTCGGACGTTCCGGTCTCCGGTTTCTTTGATGTTTCTCCGGACGGCCGCACGTTGGCTTTCGCCATGATCGATCATGCCGCTGGTCACGCGGAAAAAATCGTGTTCGTAGCCACCGATACAGGCGTGACGAGTAAGACGGTTGAGTTTCAGAAGCCGCGTGTGACAGGCCTGATCCGCTTTTCGCGCGACGGCAAGTCTCTGATCTATACGTTTCGCGAAAATGGCGTCGACAACTTGTGGCAGCAGCCGCTGGACGGCTCAGCAGGCAAGCAGTTGACGTCATTCAAGGCGGAGCACATATGGGACTATCACTGGTCCCCGGATGGGAGCAAGCTGGCCATGGTTCGGGGGCACACGGACTCCGACGTCGTGCTGATGCGCGACATGCAGCAGTAGGATCTGGTGGAACCGCTCAGCCTAACGCGGCGCTGAAAGCGCCGCTCTTCCACGGTGGTGCATGCGTTCGCGTTGTTCAGCAGCCTGTAAGAGTCGACCTTCCATCCACTATGCCACCCGGCGCAGAGCGTGCGGTTGCGGATAGTGTGCCTTGTCCCCAGAGCCAGGCGACGATTGCCCCGAACACGAAGTTTGAGCTGGTGACTTCGCAGAGGTGTACCCAGCGAACCGCGTCCGGGAAGTAAGGATTTGGCACGAGCAACGGCCACGCGCTCAGGATCGTAAACGCCGCTCCCACGGCCAGCGCTCCGCCAACACGCGGCAATCCCAGCATGCGCACGAGCGCGAGACACAGGACGACGAAGACTGGACCGCGAACCAGCAACTGCAGCGCGAGGATCGTCGTCATTGGCGGTATGTGCTGCGTGGCATAAAAATCCTTCACGTACGGGAAGATGATCGTCCCGGCCCCGATATAGAGAAAGCTGTAGGAAAGATCAGAGATCACGAATTTCCACGCACGCTCTCCGCGAGGTTTCGACGCGATGGGATGGTAGTGCTCAGGCGCAGTATCTCGCTTGCCGAACAGCAGCATCCACACGGGAACGGTGAGGGCGGCCGAGATTAGCGCATGGAGGAATATCTTTCCCCACTCCAGTTGCGAGTTGGTCACGAAGACAACGCCCTCCAGCAGATTCACGGATTCAATGATCACGGGAATGGCGGCGATGGCGATTCCCAGCCGCCATCCGCGCCACTCGGTGCGAACCGCTACGGCTGCGAGCGTGCCCACCATCAGGGCGTTGGTCAGGAGCATCCACTGCAGAATGTGAGGTACGGCGACCGGTTTCATCGGGACCAGCATCCCGACAATCATCTGAATGACGCAGGTAGCGACGAAAACCAGCACTGCGCGCAGGAGTACGTTAGCGAATTTCATGACACTTCCTTCCTTCTGTCCCAGTAGAAAACGAGGACCGAGAAAACCAATGTCTGGAGCAAGAGTTCCGGCATGCCGCGCATCTGTGCCCAGAAAGGGGTTTGCGTGTATATCAGGGATTCCATGGAACCCGGCGCAGGACCCGGCGTTCCAAAGATGCCAAAGACCAAAAACAAACTCCAGATCGAGAACCAGCCGTACTTGCGGCTGAGGATAAATTCGCGAAATGGCCAAAGGGCCAGGGCGTAAGTGAAACCCCGGATCGGTTGAAGCAGTGGCCCGAACATCACCCATTTCGAGGTCAGAGGACGCATGTATCCGCTGGCCACCGCTTGGTCCCAGAACCCCTTGGAATACAGAAAATGGAGTGCAAGTATGCCTGCAGCAATATAAGTAGCGGTGTGAACAACCATGATTTTGATAGCAAAGCGGATGAATCTCACTTTGACCCTCCTGACTCTTAAGGTTGATTTCCTAAGATGTCTCCGGCCCCGAAACCCCTTCCTTCATTTTTCGTAGGTGGCGATGGCGTACTGGGTCCACTGCAGCAAAGTCTGAGTTCCCCGCATGCCGAACTCGAAGGCCAACCTTCCCGAGGTCGGTACCACAGGCTTGAGCACTTCGAATTCCTCGTGCAACGCTTCGATGTAAGACCGGAGCACAGTCTCCAGCGATTGAAGCAAAACGATGGAGGCCGCTGAGCCCAGAACGGTTTCACTGAAAGCAAACCGGAGCATGACTTCTTGCTGGCCCCAGACCAGGTCTTCACGCGTGACCGGGCGCGTGATCCACTTCTTCAGTTCGGAAAGACCTTTCGGGGTGAGCCGGAAGACTTGCCGGCGGCGCATGCCGGAGCCTTCTTCGATCGCGCCCCGGATCAGGCCTTGCTTTTCGAGGCGGTTCAGCGCTGGATAGATTGCACCGGGGCTGTCACTGTAAGTCTTCATCGATGTCGACGAGAAGACCTTGCGGAGGTCGTATCCCGAAGACGGCTTCTGCAGCAGGCCGAGCAGCGCGTATCCAAGCGAGGGTATCTTCGGTGAGTTCATTTAAGGCATCAAGCGCAATTCGATCTGCCGGTGAATCTGGTGGTCGACGGGCTGGCCGCAGTCGAGCAAAGCGGCGTCGGAGCATTCGCGATGGCGTGCTTGGACCAGATTGTCCAGGGTGGCTGACAGGATTTTCCCGTCCTTCAAACTCACCTTGATTTCAACGTCGAAGGTTTCCTTGCCCATCCCGGCCTCATAGTTGCCGGACTCGTTCTTGGTGACTTGGACCCAGTTGTTCGGAGTGTCGGCCACAGGCGTACTCATCCACACGGCCGGCGACTTAACTTTCGGCTGCACTGGAGGAACGTGCTTCACCGAGAGCGTGGCAACCTGGTTCGAGGAGTCGAATTCCTTGAGGGTGAGATCAAAGTCGATTGAGCTTTCGCCGAGAATCGTGTAGTTCCCGTCGGCCCAGGACGCAGGGTCGCCAACCTTGACGTAGGCATGGTCTCCCGGCCGTTTCAGGTCACTCTGCTGGATCGCCAGCCACAGATCAGCGTAGAAGGTAAGCGAGTCGGTGATCGGTCCAATCAGGAAGGGCTGAACCACACTGAGGTTGGGGATCGACGGTCGAATGGCCGGATCGAGCGACAGCGTCTGGCGGAAGCTCAGGCTGGCAGGAGACAGCGACATGGGACCGTTGGACTTGAAATCGGACCAACCATACTCCTCGATGAAGTGGCCGGCAGTGTCCTTCTTCACGATTCCATTGGCCTGGACTTCGTAGTTCCATCCGTCGTTGCTTCCCTTCATGTGGTAAGTCAGCTTCTCGCCTTCCGTGTAGTGGCGGGTCAGCGGGCTGGGCGCTGCGGCAGGGGCCTGCGCGGCGGAGAAGCGCAACGCGGCAAGGAAGAAGACAAGAATGACGCCTGCAACTCGTGGAGTTCGTAGCGAATGATTCGCCAAAGGGAGCCGCCTTTCGATAGTACGCCACGTACTATAACGAGACGTACTATTAAAGTCAAGCCCGAAAAACTAAGGGCGGCCATTGCTGGCCGCCCTCATTGCGAATTGTTACTGGGAAGCGGTGTTAGACGCCCTTGACGTTCTCAGCTTGCCAGCCCTTGGGGCCTTTGACCACGTCAAACTGTACTTGCTGACCTTCCTGCAGGCTGCGAAATCCACTGGCCTGAATGGCGGAGAAATGTACGAATACATCCTCGCCGTTCTGGCGGCTGATGAAACCGTAGCCCTTGGCGTCGTTAAACCACTTCACTGTTCCTGTTTCCATGATGTTGCAATTTCCTTTTTCGTTGATGTAGCGCTGAAACTTTCAGGGTCTTCTGCAGGCAGGTCACGCGCTGGGTTAAGCGGAGATGCTTGTACTGCGAAGGAACTCTAAAGTCAAACGCAATTTGATTGTACGGAAAGTGCCCTGAAATAGCTACACAATTCGGCAAGTAGCGTCTCTAAGCGATTGATATTGGGGGTGTTATCGATCATGTTGTGATCGGCCGAAATTGCAGATTTCAGATTGCAGATTGCAGAATTTAAGACGCCGCCCAACGGGCTTCGGGATCCTACGATTCATGTTCCGAAATCTGCGATCTACAATCTGCACTCTAAAATCTCTTCCCGATTTGCCACCTTTGGGCAAAAGATTCATCATTGAAAGATGCGCTTTCGTATCTTTCTAATCTCGGCAGTGCTGACCGCTTCCGCGTGGGCGGGGATTGTCGACAACGTCCGCCTCGCGCTGGCGCAGAACAATTTTTCTGCGGCGGAGTCGGAACTGAGTTCGTATCGCAGCCAACAAGGGATCAATGGCGAGTATCTGGAGGCGTTTTCGTGGGTGGCGCGTGCGGCGCTGGATCGGCGCGACTATGACCGTGCCGATGCCTACGCCAGGCAGACGAAGTTAATGGTGGTTGACCAATTGAAGAAACGCGGGGTTGACGCCGAGCGGCACTTGCCGATCGCACTGGGGGCGGCGCTGGAAGTTCAGTCGCAGGCGTTGGCTGCGCGGGGCCGGCGAACCGAGGCCGTTGCGCTGCTGCAAGCGGCGTTACGGACTTACGGGAGCACGTCGATTCACGACCGGCTGCAGAAGAATCTGAATTTGCTTTCACTGCAAGGCAAGCTGGCCCCTGCGCTGAAGTCGGAGCAGTCGCTGGGCGCGAAGCTGCCGCTGGCGGCTGAACTCAAAGGGTCTCCTGTGCTGCTGTTTTTCTGGGCCCACTGGTGTGGGGACTGCAAGGCCGAGGCGCCCATCATTACGCAATTGCGGTCGGAGTTTGCCGCGCAGGGACTGAAAGTGATCGGGCCAACGCGGCTCTATGGCTACACGGCGCAGATCGAACATGCCACGGCCAGCGACGAACTCATGTATATCGACGCGGTGCGGCACCGATTTTATTCGGGATTGCTGGACATGCCGGTGCCGATCAGCAAGTACAACTTCGACACCTACGGCGCTTCGACCACGCCGACTCTGGTGTTGCTGGATCGCACGGGGAAGGTAGCCTGGTACCATCCGGGGGCGGTGGCGTATGGGGAGTTGCGCGGGGAGATTGAGAAGGTGGTGGCGCGGTAGGTCTGGCGCGGCCAGTCCCCGCGAAAGGCTCCCTTGAAGGTGGCTGCGTTTCACATCGGCAGATTTTGTTAGAATCCGGCCCATGCCGACGGTGTTGCGGTCCGGCCCCTATCGCTTCTACTTCTACAGTCATGAACCGAACGAGCCGCCGCACATCCATATCGACCGCGACAAGTTGTCGGCCAAGTTCTGGCTTGACCCCGTGCAACTGGCCGCCAACTTCGGTTTTCGCGCGCACGAACTACGCACGATACAATCATTGGTGACAGAAAACAGGAGCCGGTTCCTGGAGGCGTGGAATGAGTTCTTCGGCAATCACGGCAGATGAACGCGTGCTCGATGTTGCCTTCAGTGACGACGCGCTGAGCGTGTCACTGCGCGATGGGCGCGTGATCAGCGTACCGATCGTGTGGTATCCGCGCCTGCTGAATGCGACATCTTCCCAGCGCAAGAATTGGAAGATTGCGGGCGGAGGCTACGGCATCCACTGGCCCGACCTCGACGAAGACCTTAGCACCGAAGGCCTGCTGCGGGGAGCGAAAGCGCCGAAGACGCAGATCCGCGCGAAGTGAGGTCTGCTGTGAACACGTTTACGTTTATCGCGGAAATGACCAAGGCTCTAGCTTGGCCGTTAGCCCTTGTTGTGCTTGGCCTGATTTTCAGGTCACACCTAAGTGGTCTCCTTGAGGGCGTAAGGCTTCGCAGGGTGCAAAAAGGAGAGTGGCTCGCCGACTTCGAAACCGTCGCCCAAGAGGTCAGAGCAGAGTTGCCAGGCCAAGGTCAAGCCCTCGGCCAGGTGAAAGATTCTCAAATATCCCTCATCGAAGAGAACGAACGGCTTCTCGAAGTTGCACCAACCGCTGCCGTATCTCAGGCCTGGAACCAATTGGAGGACTGCCTTACCGCCGTTGCAAGCAGTGCCGCCATAGCGCAGAAACGATTGCCAGAACTCCTGCGGACCCTGGTCGAAAAGGGCGTCATTAAGCCCTCAGTCAGCGACTCTATTCTTGGCTTACGCAACATGCGCAATCTGGCTGTGCACGCGCCCCCAGACAGGCTTTCAGCGACGCAAGCTCGCGAATTCCTTACGATGGTAGAGGCCATCATCTGGACGCTGCAGCAGAACCTCAAACGGCCTCCGGCCGCATAGCGACTTATTCACTGGCATACCGAACGCGGGCTGTTCTGGCTGCCACATTGCCCTTCGCCTACAATCCTTATCGTCTCGATGGCACGATCGTCGCCATCGCTAGGTGTCATTCGACTTCCCTCAGCTTTCCGGTCTTCACGTCGTAAACAAACCCCCGCACCGGAATGTGCTTCGGGATCCACGGATGCGATTTCACGCGCTGGATCTGCTGCCGCACGTTGGTCTCCAGGTCGTCGAAGGCGTGAAAGTGGGCAGGCTCGCTGGCGATCGTCCCCATCTTTCTGGTCAACTGCGCCCGCAATTCATACTCCTGCACCTTCAGCAGGCCGCAGTCGGTGTGGTTGATGATGATGAACTCCTGCGTGTCGAGCAGATGATGGGAGACGATGAGCGAGCGCAGGGCGTCTTCGGTGGCGATGCCGCCGGCGTTGCGGATCATATGCGCGTCGCCGGGATGCAGACCGAGGCAATGCTCGAACAGAATGCGGGAGTCCATGCAGGCCAGCACGGCCACATGGCGCTTGGGGCGGACCGAGAGCTTGCCTAGTTTGAAATTGCGTGCGAAATCCTCGTTGGCTATTAGCAGTTCGTCAGCGACGGACAATGGAAATGCTCCTCAGGTTTCTTGAAAATCCCCACTTCTCGCAAAGAACGCGAGAAATGGGGCACCTCTGTGTTTGTGCCCCAGTCTTTGGTTGACGTTTAGTTTACCCGTTACAATCGGCGCGTGAACCTCGACGACACCATCGTCGCGATCGCCACACCGCCGGGGCGGGGCGGGATTGGCGTAGTTCGTCTGGCGGGAGCGAGGGCGCTTGAGATTGCGGCGCCGATGCTGCGGCTGAAGCACGGCTTGGAGCCGGGACGTGCGGTCTTCGGAGAACTCGTTGAGGTCTGTAGTGAGGCAGCCGAGCTTCGCTCGGCCGGACAGCCGGGGGCGGCTGTCCCCACACAAACCACTCGCATCGATGAAGTCGTCGCCACTTACTTCGCCAAGCCGCATTCGTATACCACTGACGACATTATCGAGATTTCGGCGCATGGGTCTCCCGTGGTGCTGCGCCACATTGTCGAACTTTGCGTTGCGGCGGGTGCGCGGCTGGCGGAGCCCGGAGAGTTCACCATGCGCGCCTTCCTCAACGGGCGCATCGATCTCACCCAGGCCGAGGCGGTGCGCGATCTGATCGAATCGCAGACCTTGTATCAGGCCAAAGTGGCGGCACAGCAGTTGGAGGGCGCGCTGTCGCGGCGCCTACAACCGATCAAGCAAAAACTGGTCGAGCTGATTGCGTTGCTGGAAGCAGGGATTGATTTCGCGGAAGACGATGTATCAGTTCTGCCCGACGCCACCATCCTCGGGCACATCGGCGCGGTCCGCTTGCCGCTCGAACAACTCAGCGCGACCTTTGCCTACGGCAAGATCGTGCACGAAGGGTTGACGCTCGCGATCGTGGGGCGGCCGAATGTGGGCAAGTCGAGCCTGTTTAACTGTCTGGTGGAGCGCGAACGTGCCATCGTTACGGCTACTCCGGGCACTACGCGCGACCTAGTCAGCGAAACCGTCGCGATTGGAGGCATCCCGGTCAAGCTGGTCGACACTGCGGGCATTCGCGAGGCGCTCGACGAAGCGGAGTCGATCGGCATTCGCAAGTCGATGGAGGCGCTGGCCGATGCGGACCTGGTACTGGTCGTGGTCGATGCGTCGCAAGGGGAAACGGCGAAAGACGCGGAGCTTCTGCGGCAGGCTGAGAACCGGCCGGCGATTGTGGTGGGGAACAAGAGCGATCTGGGGGTCAAGGATCAGGGGCCCGGGGTCGGCGGTCAGCGGCGGGTTTGCACGTCGGCCGTCACCGGCGGAGGCATCAGCGAATTGCGTGAGGTGATTCTGCGTCATATTGGCGGAGAAACGGGAGCCCAGGCGGAGTCCGGTTTTCTCATGAACGTTCGTCATCAGGGACTGATCAAAGACTCGCTGGACGCGCTGGATGCGGCGAAGAATGCGGTTGCCGGAAAGGTCCCGCACGACATGCTGCTGATGGATCTCTACAACGCGCTATGGCCGCTTGATGCGATCACGGGTGCGACTACGACCGACGACATCCTCAATTTGATTTTCAGCACGTTCTGCATTGGGAAGTAGCCCCTACTTCGACAGCGCGCCCAGAGCATCCCGGAACAGTGCATCGAATGAACCGCTCTTCCCGCTTCTGATTGCTGCAGCGAGGGCTTTCTCCGCGGCTGGCCGTTGATATCCGAGGTTGACGAGCGCAGAGAGCACGTCTTCTTCTGTGGCGTTCATGATCGGAATCGCGGGGGCCGAGGTTGGTCCTGCTTGCGGCAGCTTGTCGCGTAGCTCCAGCACCATGCGTTCTGCGGTCTTCTTTCCGATGCCGGGGATGCGCGTGAGCCGGGCGACGTCGTTGCCGCGAATCGCTCCGACCATCTCGTCGGCGGCCATGCCACTCAGGATCGTGATCGCGAGTTTGGGACCGATCCCGCTCACCGTGATCAACTTCTCGAACAGCAACTTCTCCGACGGACGCAGGAATCCGTAGAGCGCGATCAGGTCTTCGCGTACATGCGTGTGAATGTGCAGGGCGACATCGGCGCCGACTGCGGGGAGGTCGGAGAACGTCGGCACGCTGATCGTCACGTCGTAGCCGACGCCGGCCGTCTCGACGATGGCCTGGTTGGGATGCTTGGCCAGCAGTTTTCCGCGCAAATGGGCAATCATGCTCAGTCATTGTAGGGCAGAAGGGCTCGCATCGCAGAGGATCATAGGCTCGCGCCGGCGCGATCCCGCACATGTGCTGGTCAGACGCGCGCCGCGAGGAAAGGGCGGACCGATTTTGTGCTCTAATCCTCCATATGCAGCGAATTCAGTTGCATCTTCTTTTTCAATTCTTGAGTGTTCCTCTACTCGCGTGGGCTTTTTCTGCGATGGGAGCTGCGCAGCAGGCGGCGCCTCTTGAATCTCCGTCGGCTCAGGCGTCGCAGACACCGGCGGGCGCACCCGCTGAGTTCGCTCAGGCTCGCAAGCTAATGCAGGAAGGCAAGGTCGACGAGGCCATCGCGGAGCTGCAGACTCTTGAATCCAATGACCCCACTACCAGAGGTCTTGCCTTGGAACTGGGCACGGCGTTTTACAAGAAGAGCGATTTCGCAAAGGCCATCGAATATCTGAAGAAGGCCACTGCCGCGGCCCCCGCCAATGGCGAGGCGATTCAACTGCTGGGGCTGTCGTATTACCTGGGCGGGCATCCGGCGGACGCGGTTCCGTTGCTCGAGAAAGTGCAGGCTTGGTTCCCGCGAGCCAACGTCGACGCGTCCTATATTCTGGGCGTCTGCTACATCCAGACCAAGGACTATGCGCAGGCGCGCAAGGCGTTTGGCAAGATGTTCGATGTGCCGCCTGACTCGGCCGCAAGCTACCTGTTCACCGCGCGGATGCTGTTCCGGCAGGAGTACGATCCGGTTGCGGAAGAGTACGCGCAGAAGGCTGCGACACTCGATCCGAAGCTGCCGCTGGCTCATTTTCTGCTGGGCGAACTGTATATCTACAAATCGCGGATCCCGGAGGCGGTCACAGAATTCCAGAAGGAATTGGCCATCAATCCGGCCCACGCGGCGACTTACTACAAGCTGGCCGACGCCTATTCGCGAATTCAGAAATACGAGGACGCCGAACGGCTGCTGCAACGCTCCATCTGGCTCGATGCGACGTCGACGGGGCCCTACATTCTGATGGGGAAAGTACTCGAGAAGAAGGGCGAGTTTGAACTGGCGGTGCGTGCCCTGAAGCGGGCGGCGACCATGGACCCGAACAATCCGACGACTCACCACCTGCTCGGCCAGGCTTACCGCGACATGGGGAAGAAGGAAGAAGCGGAGAGCGAGCTGAAGCTCGCGGAGGAGCTGCAGACCAGGCAGGATGCGCATCCGTAGTCTTGCGACAAGTTAGAGCGCGGTGGCCTGCTCTCGGCGGCGAGCCTGGATCTCGATGTAGACATTCACCAGCGAGACGGCCGCGGGCGTCACGCCGGGGATGCGCGAAGCGTGGCCGAGCGTGCGTGGCTGGACTTTTGTAAGTTTCTCCTGCATTTCGCGCGAGAGTCCGCTGACCGAACGATAGTCGAACCAGTCAGGAATGGCGTGCTGCTCGGCCTTCTTGAGGCGCTCCATGGCGCGCTGCTGTTGCAGCAGGTAGCCTTCATATTTGATCTCGGTTTCGACGGACTTCAGCTCGTTCCTCACTTGGGAAGAAAGCTCGACCACAGAGGAATCGGAGGAATCTCTTGCGAAGAATTCTGGCGCGAGTTCGCGCAGGATTGGGACCAGGCGTTCGATTGTGATTTCCGGACGCTTTAACAACTGCCCTAGCGTTTGACCTATGGCTGTGTCGAGACCGGCGACGGCAGCCGAGCTTTGCTCGGCCGGACAGCCGGGGGCGGCTGTCCCCACATGAGCATTGCCCTGCTTCTCGATCATTACGGAAGTGAGCTTGGTGCGCTCCAGCAATACTTTCAGATCACGTAGGCGCTGCTGCTTCGCCTGAAAATCTGACCACGCTTCATCTGGGATCAAGCCTACGCGGCGGCCGTGCGGGGTGAGGCGGCGGTCGGCGTTGTCAATGCGCAGGTGCAGGCGAAACTCGGCGCGCGAGGTAAACATGCGGTAGGGCTCGTTCGTGCCTTTGGAAATGAGGTCGTCAATCAAGATCGCGGTGTAGGCCTCGGTGCGATCGAGAATTAGCGGTGGCTGCTGCTTCACCTGCAACGCGGCGTTGATGCCGGCCATCAGTCCCTGGCACGCGGCCTCCTCGTAGCCGGACGTGCCGTTGATTTGCCCGGCGAGGAACAGGCTGGCGATCTTGCGGGTCTCGAGGGTGCGCTCCAGTTCGGTGGGATCGATCGAGTCATATTCAATCGCATAGCCCGGCCGCAGCATCTCCGCGTTCTCAAGTCCCGGGATCGACTTCAAGATCGCAAGCTGAACGTCTACCGGCAGGGATGTGCTCATCCCGTTGACATAGATTTCGTGCGTGTTCAATCCTTCCGGCTCGAGGAAGAGTTGGTGCATCTCCTTGTCGGGGAACTTCACGATCTTGTCTTCGATTGAAGGACAGTAGCGCGGGCCGATCGACTGAATCTGGCCGCTGTACATCGGAGAACGATGAACGTTCTCGCGGATGATGCGGTGCGTTTCCGCCGTGGTCCACGCGATGTAGCACGGGACCTGCGAGTCGTGGTGCGCGACGCGCTTGGTGCGGAAGCTGAACGGAGTTGGATCAACGTCGCCCGGCTGCACCAGGAAGCGCGACCAGTCGATAGTGCGTCCGTCAAGCCGCGGCGGAGTCCCGGTTTTCAGGCGGCATCCACGAAGGCCTAGCTTCTTCAGAGCCTCACCGAGCAAGACGGCAGCCGGTTCGCCCGACCGTCCAGCAGGATACTGCTGCTCACCACAGTGGATGAGTCCGTTGAGAAATGTTCCAGTGGTAATGATGACGGCCTGCGCGCCGACGGTGCGGCCGTCGCGCAGGCGAACGCCGCGACAGTCGTTGGTCGTTATTCGTTGGTCGTTGGCAAAAGCGCCGGGTCCGTCATCGGCCAACGACGAACGACCAACGACTAACGACTCAACTTCCGCCTGCTTGATCTTCAGATTCGGCTGCGACTCCAACACCTCGCGCATCTTGAGGCGGTAGGCCTGCTTGTCGCATTGCGCGCGCGGCGACCACACGGCCGGGCCGCGCGAAGTATTCAGCAGCCGAAACTGGATGCCGACCGCATCCGTGACTTCGCCCATGATGCCGCCGAGGGCGTCGACCTCGCGGACCAGGTGTCCCTTGGCAATACCGCCCACCGCCGGATTGCAGGACATTTGAGCGATCAAGTCGACGTTCAGGGTGTAAAGGGCGGTCTTCAGACCCATGCGGGCTGCGGCCATGGCGGCCTCGCATCCGGCATGGCCAGCGCCGACGACAACTACGTCGAATTGTTCGGTGAACTGCATGTTTGTTGGGCCGCCCAGGTGGTCCGATTCTCCCCATACTGCGCTAACGCAAGGATCGCTATCCAGATGTTAACAGTAGATATGACGGCAGGGGCAGCGTGCTAGTTTGAACGTTTCTCTATTGAGCGAATGCGGCGCCGATTCGATCTCTATCTTGCGGCATTCTTCCTAACCCTGGGCGGGGTGGTGGTGGCCAGCGAGGTCTCTGCCGTGGTGATGTAGGCGTTGATCCGTTCCTTTTCCCTGCCGGCGTTTTCTATGATTTCTGCCGCCACGAGGTTGGGCGCCTTTCCTCTGAGTTCTCCGACTTGCCAATCTGACGCCATGCTGTCTTGAAGTTTGCGCAGTTCATTGAACGCCCGCAAATGCACGTTCCTGAGAGTCCCACCGGGATTCAATCCGTCCACCAAAACACAGAGACTCGCAACTGCACCTGCTACGACCGCGATGCCGTCCAACTTGAAGTATGCAAAAACTCCTGAACCGGCTGACACCAGGATGGCGGGAACTTTGAGCATCCAAAACCTCCAGGCATCCCGTTGCGCATCGCGCCGATTCGCTTGTGCCCACTCTTCAAGACTGTGTAGTTGGGCGGCAAGAGCCGTCGGCATAGAGGTCACGGATGTCTGCAGCAGGGAAGCAGGTGCGCCAACGCTTCCGATCGCGCCGCCTACGACTTGAAAGTTGGGCTCGGGGCTCGCGGCTGCCGCTGGTAAATGCACCAACGCAGGCATAGCCGCCGCAGGCGGTCTAGGTGGGGAAGGTGGCGGAGGCGGTGCTGCGGCCATAACTCAAACAACCTCCACGCAAGTTTTTCCGTTTGATCCCGCGAGTATCGTACTGCTTCAGCGCCCAAATGTTAGACGCCCTGCTGTTGAACCGTCAAGCAAAACACGCGGGTAGCGGCGCAGTTCAGACTGCACAACTGCCATACGTGCAGTCGCTTGCTGATGCCAGAATTCGCCCGTATAGTTAGTGGACCATATCGAAGGCAGGGGGGCCATCATGACTATGGATCAATTCTTCGAACAACTGGAAGCGCGCATCGGGAAGTATGACTTGCTTTGCCATCCCTTTTACAAGGCATGGTCGGCGGGGGAGCTGACTCGTGACGATCTGCGCGAGTATGCGCAGGACTACTACCATCACGTCGAATCGTTTCCTTCTTACCTGGCGGCTCTTGGGATGCGCTTGGAAGAAGGCGAACTGCGGCAGGCGGTACTGGCGAATATGTGCGACGAGAAGGGCGTAGAAGGGCGTCCGGGGCGGGACTCGGTTCCGCACTCGGAGCTTTGGCTCGACTTCGCCGAAGGCATGGGCTCGAGGCGTAACCTGGAGTGGCATAGTCCCGTGCCGGAGATTCGGCAACTCATTGCGCACTTCCAGCGCGTGGCCAGCGAAGGCTTGCCCGAGGAGGCACTGGCCGCTTTCTACGCTTACGAGTCGCAGGTGCCCCGCATCGCGCAGGAAAAGGAGCGTGGTCTGCGCGAGATGTACGGCGCAGACGACAAGACTTGTGGCTACTTCTCGCTGCACGCGACTGCCGATGTGTATCACTCGCGCGTGTGGCGCACACAGCTCGAAAAGCGAATCGCCACCAAACCCGAGGCTGCCGAGGCGGCGTTGGACGCCGCCGAGAACGCGGCGCGCGCGCTATGGCGGGCCTTGGATGAGATTGAAGCGCGGCGGATGGCAATCGCGGCCGCGTAGCGCGTCCGGCGGACGGCAAGTCTGAGCCAATGATTCGGTAGAATCATTGGCTCATTTCTTTTTCAGCAGCGCCGGTCGGCGGCGCTTCAAATTGCCCGTGACGATTGGGAAACTGACTGTAGAAGGCTGCGATGTCGAAGCCAGAATAATCGCTCTCGACGATTAGCTGGCGAAGTGGAGCCCCGGAACGCCCGTCCGGGGTTGCGCGCGAGAGCGCGCGCAATGCGGAAGTGTCTCAGTTCTTCGATTGGAGTCCTTGCCCGACTAACTTCGATTGAGAGGTCACATAGCACTCCACGTGCGGAGCTTGCGCTCCGCAGGGCGGACGAGGCGTCCGCCCCTCCATTTGCATCGCCGTTGCTACAATCCCAAAGAATGTCCATCTCGTTCCACGTCGATGACATCCGCGGCAAAGCCCGCGCCGGGCGCTTGCTCACGCCGCACGGTGAAATCAAGACACCTGTGTTTATGCCGGTGGGCACGCTCGCATCGGTCAAGGGCGTGCCCCAGGACACGCTCGAAGAACTCGGCGCACAGATCATCCTTGGCAACACGTATCACCTGTATTTGCGGCCCGGGGTTGACACCGTGCGAAAGTTCGGCGGGCTGCACGGATTCATGTCTTGGCGGCGGGCCATTCTCACCGATTCAGGCGGATTTCAGGTTTTCAGCCTAAACGAGCTGCGTAAAGTTACTGAGCAAGGCGTCACGTTTCGCTCGCACCTCGATGGCTCGTCACATTTCTTCAGCCCGGAGAGCGCGATGGAGGCGCAGATCGGTTTGGGCGCCGACATCATTATGGCGTTCGATGAGTGCACGGAGTATCCGGCGGATCGTGATCGCGCGCGGGCTTCGATGGAGTTGACGGCGCGCTGGGCGGAGCGCAGCAAGAAGTGTTTTGAGGAGCACAAACACGAAGTTCCATGGGCCTCCGGCCGGCTTCCGGCTCCCGGAGACCATCATGTAGGGACAGCCGCCTCCGGCTGTCCAGTCGAGCGAAGCTCGACGGGGTTTGGTGCCGGCAGCAATCCAAGTGGACAGGAATCGGGCCTTCGGCCCGACGGACAGCCGGGGGCGGCTGTCCCTACACAATCTCTCTTCGGCATTGTGCAGGGCGGGATGGATTGCGAACTGAGAAAAGAGTCGGCTGAGCGGACCGTCGAGATTGGCTTTCCTGGCTACGCCATTGGCGGGCTCAGCGTAGGAGAGCCGCGCGAGCTTACGCGCGAGATCGTCGAGTCAACGCTGGAGCATTTGCCCAAAGACAAGCCTCGCTATCTGATGGGCGTGGGCACGCCAGAAGAGATTGTCGAGTACGCCAGCTTGGGCGTTGACATGATGGATTGCGTGCTGCCAACGCGGGCCGCGCGGCACGGCCTGCTGTTTACGTCCGAGGGCAAGGTCTCGATTAAGCAGGCGCGCTATGCCCAGGATCCGGAGCCGCTCGACCCGAATTGCTCCTGCCGCGTGTGCCAGCGCTATTCGCGGGCCTATTTACGTCACCTTTATGCATCCAACGAAGTGCTGGCGCAGGTCCTGAACACGATCCACAACCTGAGTTTCTACCTTGACACTATGCGGCGGGTACGGCATTCTATTTCACTTGGGGAAGAGTCCCGTTTTCTTTCTAGTGTCTGGTCACGACCGAAACCATGACCTCCACGGATGCCCTCCCCGGATTCAAGCCTGAAACAGAAGGAACCCGGCCGAAGTCGATCCAAACCCCGTGGTGAAATAACAGATCCCGCGGCGCTCATGGGCGCGGGCGATTGTTCGCGGATTCATCCGCTCAGACCTCAAAAATGACGCAATCTTTACTCGCGGTACAGTTCGGCGGTAGCGGCGGTATGGGATGGCTGGGCATCGCGCCCATCATCTTCATTTTCGGCATTTTCTATTTTCTTTTGATTTTGCCGCAACAGCGCCGTCAGAAGAAGTGGGCGGCCATGCTGGACCAGCTCAAGACAGGGGATAAGGTCACTACCAGCGGCGGGTTGCGGGGCACGATTATCGCCCTGAAGGATGACGCGATTCATCTGCGCGTCCCGCCCGACAACCTGCGGATGGAAGTGACCAAGGCCTCGGTGATGCAGGTGACGACAACGGAAGAAGAAGCGAAAGCAAAATAAGCTCTCAGAGGTCAGGGGTCAGTCGATCGCTGACAGCTGGCCCCTGACCCCTAGGCCCTGGTTTTTCATATGAACAAGAATTTTCTCCTGAAGCTCGGACTCATCCTCGGCATTCTGCTCTTTTTCCTGTTCGGAATCTTCGGCGTTCCGAACAGTTTCTCCGGCCAGGGGTTGATTGCGGCGATGACCAAGCGCATCAATCTTGGTCTCGATCTGCGCGGCGGAACCCACCTGATTTTGCAGGTGAAGGTCAACGACGCGGTCAACGTGGATGCGCAGAACGCCATGGAAGTTCTGAAAGAGCAGATGCGCACCCGCAAGATTGACTATGCCGACATCACCCAGTCTGACCCGCAAAACAATCCCGACCACCTCGTGCTGAAGGGTGTGCAGCCCAATTTCCGCACGGACTTGCTCAGCATTGTGTCGGATCATCTGCCCGAGTATGACATCACCGGGGGTGCGGATAATTCCTGGAGCCTCTCCATGAAGCCGCAGCAGCTTTCCGATCTGAAGAATAAGGCGGTTACGCAGGCCATCGAGACCATTCGCAACCGCATTGACGCTCTCGGCGTGAGCGAGCCCACCATTCAGGAGCACGGCCTCGGGCAATACCAGATTCTGGTGCAACTGCCGGGCGTAGACGATCCGGCGCGCGTGAAGGACATCATGCAGTCCACCGCGATGCTTGAAATCAAGCAGTCGCTGGGCGGGCCGTATCCGAGCGAGCAGGCAGCGCTGCAGGATAAGGGCGGGGTTTTGCCTGCAGACGCGATTCTTCTGCCCGGCCACAGCATGCCCGGAGCAACAGAAGAAGGGCAGGCGTGGTACCTGGTTTCGCGCGTCTCGGCGGTAAGCGGAAAAGATCTGCGCGACGCACAGCCCAGCCGCGATCAGAACGGCCAGCCCAGCGTCAGTTTCACACTGAGCGGCGAAGGCGGACAGCGGTTCTACAACTTCACTTCCGCACACACGGGCGACAGTCTCGCCGTAGTGCTCGACAACAAGGTGCAGGAAGTGGCCAACATTAAGGAACCGATCCGCGACCGGGGCGAGATCAGTGGCGGCCGTATGAGTGAGCAGACGGCAAAGGATCTTTCCATGATCCTGCGCTCCGGCGCGCTGCCGGCGGGCATCAAGTATCTGGAAGAGCGCACGGTAGGGCCGTCGCTGGGAGCGGATTCGATTCGGGCGGGTGTGCGAGCGGCCGTCGTCGGCATGCTGGCCGTACTGATTTTCATGCTGATTTATTATCGCGGCGCAGGCATCAATGCCGATGTTGCCCTGATTCTGAACCTGGTTATCCTGCTCGGTTTCATGGGCTACTTTGGCGCGGTGCTGACCCTACCCGGAATCGCGGGCGTGATTCTGACGGTAGGTATGGGCGTAGATTCCAATGTGCTGATCTTCGAGCGTATCCGCGAAGAATTGCGCAACGGCAAGACGCCGCCTTCGGCCGTGGATCAGGGCTTCAGCCACGCCTGGATCACCATCGTCGATACACACGTCACGACTATTGTTTCCGCGGCGATTCTGTTTATCTTCGGAACCGGCCCGGTGCGCGGATTTGCCACTACGCTCACGTTTGGCCTGCTGGCGAACCTGTTTACGGCCGTGTTCGTGTCTCGCGTCATCTTTGATTGGGGACTCGAGCGCAAGCAGCGTGGCGAAGCATTAAGCATTTAGGAATTGAGTGATTGAGTCATCGGGTCATTGAGTGATTGAAGAATTCGGTTGCTGGGTCTTTCAATCACGCAATCACTCAGTCACGCGATCACGCAATGATTCAGTTTTCTTCGAAGTCATAGATAGATAAGGGGCTAGATAAACCCGTGGAGTTCTTTCGCAATACCAACATAGATTTTCTCGGGAAAAAGTGGTATTTTCTCGCCTTTTCGCTGATCTTTAGCGTCGCCGGAGTGCTTTCCATGCTGTTCTGGCACCACATTCCGTGGGGTGTCGATTTTCGCGGCGGCACGCTGGTGACTGTGAGGTTTTCGCATGTGCCGGATGACAATGCGATACGCGCCGCGCTGGATCGCGCCGGCCTTCACAATGCCAAGAATCAGCGCTACGGCGACCCCGCGAATAACGAGCGCCTCATCGATCTCGATGTGCGCGAAACCAACGAGCAGGCGCTCGATCAGGGCAAGTTGAATATCATTAAGGCGCTGGAGACCAATGCTCCGGCCGGCAGGATCGACCTGAACAACGCCAGTTCTTTGACAATCAAGCAGTATCTGATGGACAAGGATCCCCTGCACCTGGGCTCTGACGCCGATCAGAAGTACGCCGCGCAGGGGCAGGCCATTGCGGACTACCGCGATAAGACACTGAGCGGGGTGCTCACCTCGATTGGCCAGTTGAAAAGCTCCGCCGATCCCGCAGTCGTGGCTTCCCTGAGCGATGGATTCTTTCTTTCCGACTTCGGGGTGCGCGACGTCGCGATCGTTGGCCCGCAGGTCGGCGCGCAACTGCAGAAGCAGGCTTTCTGGGCCACAGTCTATTCCCTCGCCGGGATGCTGGTCTACCTGGGTTTCCGGTTTGAGTGGATTTACGGCGTCGCGGCAGTGGTGACCGTATTTCACGACACTTTGATCACCGTAGGGGCGTTTTCCCTCACGAAAACCGACATTTCCCTCACCGTAATCGCCGCCATCCTGACCCTGATTGGTTACTCTAATAACGACACGATCGTGGTATTTGACCGCATCCGGGAAAACATTAAACTCATGCGGCGCGAGAAACTATCGGAGATCGTAAATCGGAGTATTAATCAAACTCTAAGCAGAACGATCTTGACAGCGGGCCTCACCTTCCTTACCGTACTCGCACTATTTTTATTTGGTGGCGAGGTGCTTCGTGGATTCAGCCTCGCGCTGGTCATTGGCATCTTAATCGGGACGTATTCGTCCATTGCGATCGCCGCTCCCATCCTGGTGGCTTACCAGGATTGGCGGATTGAAAAAGGCAAGCGTCCGGTAGCCATGCCGGGTAAGGCCAAGTAACGGGGCTAAGCAAGTTACCCGATGGCGCGGTGGTCGCGGTTTGCGGTAGGCCTTCTTACGTAAGGACTTAGAAGGATTTGCTCGGAACGCCTGGCGGGTTTGGTTGGCTCGAAGGGCGTGCAAAGAAACTGGGAGCAAAGGGGAAGCAGTCGGTGTCTAAGTTTCCGTAGGGTCTGAAGTAGGGGAGAATCGCATATGTTTGAAGACAGCCTTATCGAGTCCGGCGGCAGGCTAAAAACGAGCCGTGGGTGGACGTCCATTGTGTCGTTCGCCATTCAGATCGGGATCATCTGCATCATGGTTCTGATCCCGTTGATTTTCACGGAAGCCTTGCCCAAGCAGCAGCTCATGACATTCCTGGTGGCCCCCCCGCCGCCTCCACCGCCTCCACCGCCAGCAGCCGCACCGGTGAAGATCGTGAAAGTGATTCAGACCGACATCGTGAATGGCCAGCTGCGCACGCCGACCAAGATTCCACAAAAGGTTCAGATGATCAAAGAGGACGAGGCGCCACCGCCGGTCATGGCTTCGACGGGTGTGGTGGGCGGCGTCCCGGGCGGCGTCCCGGGCGGATCGATGGGCGGTGTGATCGGCAGCGTTCTTAGCTCAACGCCGGTCGCGGTGCCGCATATTGCCACCCCGCAGCGCGTGCGCGTGTCCTCCGGCGTGGTGTCTGGACTTCTCCTGCGAAAGGTACAGCCGAACTATCCGCCACTGGCGCGCCAGGCGCGTATTCAGGGTGTCGTAGTTCTGCAGGCGGAAATCAGCAAGGAAGGAAACATCCAGAACCTGCAGTTGATCAGCGGGCACCCGATGTTGGCGCCGGCTGCGATCGAGGCCGTGAAGCAGTGGAAGTACAAGCCGTACCTGCTTAACGGAGAGCCGGTCGAGGTTGAGACGCAGGTGCAGGTAAACTTCACGCTCGCCGGCGGCTAAACGCCCTGGCGTGGCGCGAGCAGAGATTGTCAGTAGCAGTGTGTGCGTTGGCCCTCCCCTTCCCACCAAAACGCGGTGGCTGGGAGCGGCTTTTCAGCAGTTCGGACATGGCCGCCGTACCGCAGCGTTCTCATCAGGTATAGGCAGTTATGCCCGGGCATGTGCGGCGAAAAGCTGCACGCCGCCGGCAGTGGAGTTTTTCTTGCCAGCGGGCGGCACAGAAAAGCGCATCAAAGTGTCTAAGTACATCAGCAGAGAGTTCCGAGGAGGGAAAAGCAACTCATGTTTGCAGCTCACGTAGCAGGTGTCATTCTCAGTCACGTTTCCGTTGCAGCCACCTGGGTCGTTCAGGAAGGCGGCGGCGCCATGGCGACCGATCCATTGGGCTTGTGGAAGGCAATGGGATGGGTTGCTCGAACCGTAGTCGTCATTCTGTTCATCATGTCGGGCTGGTCGATCGGCGTGATGATCGATCGCTGGATGGCTTATAGCGCGGCTCGCAAACAATCGCGTGCCTTTGCCCCCGCTGTGGCGGGAGCTTTGCGCGATGGCCGTATCGACGAAGCCATCAAGGTCGCCGAGCGCAACAAGAAGAGCCACCTGGCCAAGGTTGTGACCGCCGGCCTGATGGAGTTCAAGGCTCACCAGGATAGCCCCGGTGCGATCCCTGGCGAAACCATTGAAGCCTCCAAGCGCGCTCTGGAACGCACCGAAGCCATCGTCCACGCCGAACTGAAGCGCGGATTGGGCGGCCTCGCCACCATCGGGTCGACCGCTCCCTTCGTGGGACTGTTCGGCACGGTGATGGGCATTCTGAATGCCTTCATCGGCATCAACAACTCGAAGGCCACCGGTCTGGCGGCAGTTGCCGGCGGTATTGCGGAAGCGCTGGTTACGACAGCCATCGGGCTGCTCGTCGCCATCCCTGCCGTCATGATGTTCAACTATCTGACCGGTCGCGTGGAAGCGTTCGACGTGGAAATGGACAACTCGTCGAGCGAACTGATCGATTACTTCCTCAAGAAGCGCGGCGATCGCAGATAAGACGCCCGCCGGTAAACGGCCCGCGTCCGGTTCCGCAGTGAGTTGCTCGTCCGGCGCTGGAGCTTTCCAGCGCCGGGCCTTCCTAACTTAGCGCGGAGCGCTGTTTAGCCCCGGATCGCAGTGGAAGTACGGGAGATACCAAAGCTATGGCATTGTCAAAGCGAAACGAAGGAGCCAAGATCAGTTCCGACATCAACGTCACCCCAATGGTGGACGTGATGCTGGTTCTGTTGATCATCTTCATGGTGGTCACGCCCATGTTGCAGAAAGGTGTCAGCGTGGACATGGCTAAGGTGAACAACCCGGCGCCCATGGAAGACGCCGACAAGGAAGACGCCCTGCTGGTTTCGATCACGCGGGACGGCAAAGTGTACTTCGGCACCGAGCAGATTTCGATCGACGGCCTGACGACCAAAGTGAAGGATCGCCTCACCAACCGTCCGGATAAACGCGTGTACGTGAAGGCGGACATGCGGGCCCGGTTCGGTGGCGTGGTGCAGGTCGTAGACAGTGTCCGGGCTGCCGGAGTCGATGACCTTGGCTTGCTCACCGATCAAAGGAAAACAGCTCCAAGCGCCCCGCCAGCTCCGGCTGCGCCCGGGCAATAGAGGAGAACGACCATGGGAATGGCAGTTGGCCCGAGCGGAGGCCAAAGTGCAAACATCAACGTCACGCCGCTCATTGACGTATTGCTGGTTCTGTTGATCATCTTCATGGTGATCTCGCCGGTGACCCCCAAAGGACTGGATGCGCTGGTGCCTCAGCCGCCTCCGCCGAACGCGCCCAAGAACAATACTCCGGATCGCACCATCGTCGTGCAGTTGGTCGACCGCGGTGTTGGCTCGGAGCCGGGTGTGAAGGTCAACAACGAAGACGCGACCTGGGACAATCTGCAGGGGCGTCTGACCGACATTTACAAACTGCGCCAGGAAAAGGTCATGTTTGTGAAGGGCGATGACGCCATCGCGTTCAGCAACGTCGCCAACGTGATCGATATTGCCCACGCCGCCGGTGTGGACAAGGTCGGTCTGATCACCGCAAAGATCGAAGCGGGCAACTAGAGAATTGCCCGTCCGGTAAAGCCCGGAGTGCGTATCTGTATCCGGCCCACAGCACGGAAGCATGGCGCTTCCGTGCCGCCGCGGTCCGCGCTTGTCAAATGGCTGTCTCTGGGCCTAGGATGCTGTGGCGAGGGAGACTCATACCGCAATGAATAAGAATATAAGACTGTTTACGCTGGCCGCACTGACGCTGGCGCTCATTTCCTCTGTGGGCTGCGACAAGCTTCGGGCCCGCGACCAACTCAACAAGGGTGTAAAGGCGTACAAGGACAGCCACTACGAGCAGGCGATTGATCACTTCCAGCAGGCGGTGCAACTCGACCCAAGCCTTGTGAACGCCCGCATGTATCTGGCTACAGCCTTTGTCTCGCAATACATTCCCGGCGTGGACTCACCGGACAATCTGCGCACGGCACAGCAGGCGATCGATGAGTACTCAAAAGTCCTGGACAATCCTGGTGCCGCTCGCGATCAGAAGGTTAACAGCGCCAAAGGCGTCGCTTACCTGTACCTGAACCAGAAGAAATGGGAGGACGCCAAGAAGTATTACCGCATGGCGTCGGACATGGACCCGAACGATCCAGAACCTTACTACTCCGTCGGCGTCATCGACTGGACGGCTTGCTACCAGCCGCGTATGGAAGAACGCGCCAAGCTGGGCCTGAAGCCGGAAGAGAATCTGAATCCGAAGAACAAAGATCAGAAGAAGGTTTGTGACGAACTGAAGGTGAAGAACGCGCCTTCCATCCAGGAGGGCATCGACACCCTCAACAAGGCGATCCAGCTTCGTCCGGATTATGACGATGCCATGGCCTACATGAACCTGATGTACCGCGAGAGAGGCGACGTGGAATGCGACGATCTCGCCTCCCGCGCCGAGGATCTCAAGACCGCCGACCACTGGGTCGACGAAACCTTGCGGATCAAGAAAGTGAAGGCCGACAAAGCGGCGCAAAGTGCCGGCGGCGGCATCACGGTGGATCAGCCTAAATAGGAAACGGGCTATTTCCGCACGAGCGCGAAGAGCGTATCTCCTATTGCTGCTGACTTAGGGAGACGGGCGTTCCAGGAAGGCCCGTCTTCAGTTGTTCTTTGTCGTAGCCTGCTTCAACCGGCAGGCCAGGATGTTCTGGCCAAACTTCTGCGGCTCCGCACATCCCAATTCCTTGAGTTTCACGGTCAGCGCCGGGGCTGAATCATTGATCCAGCCCGCATAGAAGAGCCAGACCTCGGCGTTCGAGGTGAGCCCGAAATTTCGGGAGGCGCCGTCCATGCGGGCCGATATCGTATCGGCGGAAAACTTCCATTCCCGATCTGAGGTCGCGATCACGCGATACCGGCCACATTCGGCCTCCGCCATGGGTTTCACGGGAGAGAAGACCTGCACCACGCCGTGCCCACAAACGTAGTAGCCGAGCAGCAATCCGCTTTCGTAGTCCGCAAGAAATACAGCGCCAGGCTTTGCCGTTGCCCCCAGGTACGACGTGGCATCCTGCATCAGGGCTCGCGCCTGATCCCGCGGGTGGATCGGCGGCGGCGGCGCCGGGAAGAAGTTGCAGAGCGCCAGGCAGGCGAGCAGCGTGAGTTGCTTGATCCATTCCCGGACCGCAATCAAGCGCGAAATGCCTATGCAGGCCCCGGTGATCGCAAAAGGGGCCAGGAACGCGCTGTGCCGTGTCGCGCCCAAGGGATAGAGTCCGGCCAGAGCCGCGGCCCAGTTGGTAACGAATGGAAGGATGAGCAGCAGCCCGATAGCCCGCGGAAACGGGCCTTCATGATCTGCCACTTCCCTCGGCCGCAGCAACCAGGTCACGCCGGCGACGAATGCCAGCAGAACCAGCACTCCCACCACGCCGTGGCTGTACAGATAAGTAAAAACGCGCACGGACTGAGCGGCGACAAAAAAGCCGGCGTTCCTGCCGCCGGGATGATAAATCGACCTTTGCAGATAAGAGTCGAAGCCCTCCCGTGCCATCCCGGTGCGACGCAGGCGTGGAAGATGAGTGAGCACGAAATATAGAGCAATGGCGATCCCGCCCGCTTGGCCTCCGGCCCAAACAAGAAACAACGCACCGCGTCGCGGCAATGGATAGAACCGCGCCAACAGATAGACGCCGATCGCAAACGCGAAGATGAAAGAGGAGTAGTGCGTGAGAAGCGCGCCGTATAGCGACAGCGAGAACAGGACCATCCATCCGGTCGACTGTCTTTGGAAGGCCACTTCCGAGAAGTAAAGGCATGCGGTCATGAAAAAGAGCAGCAACGCGTATTGCCGAATCTCCGCGGCAAGGGAAATGAGAGAGGGCGCGAATGCGATCAGCAAGAGGCCGAAAAATGCGGTGGAACGATCGGTGACCAGCTTGAGCCATTGATAGAACAGCCAGCAGGCAGCCGTTCCAGCAAGCACAGACGGCAGACGAAGCCATAATTCGGATTGGCCGAAAGCCCGCCAGCCGTATAGCAACAGGATCAAGAGCGGCGGATGAGCATTCGTCAGCGCCGCCTGGTACGCCATGCTTATGCTGGATTGGCTCGCCAGCAGGTTGTGGAGAGCTTCGTCGGGATTGAGAAACAACTGCCGTGCTGGAATCAGTCTTGCAATGAACCCAGCCACCAGCACACAAGGCGGCAGGAAGTTGCGCAGGGTGGTGGAATTCGCGGTTGCGGGGGGCTCGCGCCTGTTCCGGCGGGAACTTTCATCTTGCGCTGGGCTGGAGGCTGTGCCGGCGGAAGAGTTCATGCCTGATATGGAAATCCCAAGATTCGCAAATGATACTATGCTTCAGCGCTGGGGGCCCGCGGATGTGGAGTCGCTTCGCGTGGGGCGAGCGCGGCACAGACCGCGATGTCGGCAGCTAGCCAATCCGCGAGCGAAACGGAATATCGACCGGAAGGGACTTTTTCATCTCCGCCGCTGAGGTTGGCTCCGCTGGCGTGGCTGGCGCTGCTTCTGTTGGCTGTCATTTGCTTCGGTGCGATCCGGTACCGGTTGCGCGGAATGCCGTTGGAACGGGACGAAGGCGAGTACGCTTACGCGGGTCAACTTCTTCTGCAGGGAATTCCGCCGTACTCCCTCGCCTCCAACATGAAACTTCCCGGCATTTATGCGGCCTACGCCGGGATTCTTTGGCTGTTTGGGCAGACTCCCGCGGCCATTCATGTGGGCCTGTTGCTGATAAACGCCGCCACTACGATCTTGCTTTTCGTCCTTGCCCGATTGCTGTTCGGGGACTTGGCGGCCTTCGCCGCCGGATGCAGTTATGCCTTGCTCTCCACCAGTTCTTCCGTCATGGGTTTTGAGGCCCACGCCACCAACTTTGTCGTTTTGCCGGCGCTCGCCGGCATTCTTCTGTTGCTCAGAGCGCAGTGCTCAAGACCCAACTGGCTGCTTTTCGGGAGCGGCTTGTTTTTCGGAATCGCTGTACTGATGAAGCAGCATGGCGTGTTCTTCGTTTTCTTTAGTTTCTATCTGCTTTGGAGTAATGCGAAGCGCGGCGATCGCGGACGGTTATCGCGGCAGATCGCCATCTTCCTCGCCGGGGTGATCGTGCCGTATCTGGCAATTTGCGCATGGCTCTATAGGGCCGGGGTATTTGGCGAGTTTTGGTTTTGGACTGTTGCCTATGCCGGCGAATACTCCAAGGTGGGGCTGAGGCGCGCGCTTCACGCCTTCCGGGAAACTTCCGCGGCGGTAATTGCGCCGTCGGTACTGGTGTGGATGGTTGCTGCTGTGGGGATAAGCGCGATGTTCTGGAGCCCCAGGGCACGTGAGCAATCCCGATTCTTGTGGGCGATGTTGCTTTGTTCCCTGCTCGCTCTCTGCCCCGGTGCATATTTTCGCATGCACTACTACATTCTGATTCTTCCCGTGTGCGGACTTCTTGCCGGCGTGGCGGTGAGCGCAGCATCGGAGAAACTGGCTGCCAGTATCCGGCTGCGCTCGTGGCGGACCGCGCCGCTGGCGATTTTTGCCGTTTGCCTGGCAGCGGGCGTGTGGCGGCAGCGGCAGGAATATTTCTCGCTGGCGCCGGTCGACGTTTTCCGCGCCACTTATGGAGACAACGCCTTCCTGCCCGCCTTGAGAATCGCCGACTATATCCGAGAAAACTCCCCGGACGAGGCGCGCATCGCAGTTCTCGGATCCGAGCCGGAAATCTATTTTTACGCCCACCGGCATTCGGCGACCAGCTACATATACATGTACAGTCTGATTGTCCGGCACAAATACACCGCCCGCATGCGCGAAGAGATGGTGCGGCAGCTCGATACGAATCGCGCGGAGTACGTCGTCTACGTCGATGTGCTGGATTCCTGGGGAGACCACAGCGGACCGCAGCCCGCGGCCTTTCTGGCCCAGCTCCACGCCTTTCTGATCCGGCAATACGAGATGGTGGGTGTGGTCGAGATCGCTGCGCGTGACCGGTATCTCTGGAGTGCGGAGGCTCGAGATTATCAGCCATCGGGGGCGGCCGCCATCTACGTATTCAAACGTAAAGCTGAGCCCTTGGCGCGATAGCTGATCTTGATCAATAGATCGGCGATCTCGTGGTTTACAGCGCGCGAATCTGATCGGCGCCGGAATGCTATTCTGACGTGTGGATCGCGAGAGACTTCGAGCATGATGAGCGGATCCCTGGCAATGATGGAGCGGCAACAAATCGCAGCCACGCCGATACCCGGCGCGAGCGCCCGCTGGCAGGGATGCGTGTCCGTGATCGTGCCGGTTTACAACGAAGCGGCGCACGTGGACGAACTCCTGCAGGCGATTCATGCCTCGCCGGTGAAGAAGGAAATCATCATCGTTGACGACGGCTCGACCGACGGCACTCGCGAGAAACTGCAAGCGCTGCCGCCTGTCGACGACGTCACGATTGTTTTTCATGAAAACAATTGCGGCAAGGGCGCGGCCATCCGCACGGCTCTCGCCTATGCCCGCGGCGAGTACGTTCTGATCCAGGATTCCGACTTGGAATATGACCCGCAGGACTATCCTGCGTTGCTGCGGCCGCTGGAAGACGGCAAAACGAACGTCGTCTACGGCGTGCGCCCCGATCGTCCGGAGCGCGGGCTGCGTTTTTTTCTGGGAGCCAAGCTGCTCACCCATCTGACCAATTTGCTTTACCGCGCGGGGATTCACGACGAAGCGACCTGCTACAAAGTGATTCGCCGTTCCCTGCTGGCCCGAGTGCAACTGGAATGTCATCGCTTCGAGTTCTGCCCGGAGGTGACCGCAAAGCTCTGCCGCTTCGGCGAAAAGATCGCAGAAGTTCCAATCTCGTACCATCCACGGTCCGCCGTGGAAGGGAAGAAGATTCGCCACTCCGATGGCTGGCTGGCGATCTGGACGCTGATCCGCTACCGTTTCGTCCCGCGCCGCCGCTGGGAACGACCGGCCCAGGACAAGCCCACAGCGCCCTTCGCGGTGAGTTTCTCGCGGCTGCCCGCGGAATGAATACTGGCCCTCTGGCAAACTGCAAACCTCCGCGATGGCCGAATCTCCGGTAAAATCTTGGGTTCCCCGGGCGGCACAGCTGCTCACGAACGGTTGTTCTAGAAAATGTTCAAGAAGATTCTCATCGCGAACCGCGGCGAGATCGCGGTCCGCGTCATCCGCGCCTGCCATGAGATGGGAATTGCCGCGGTCGCCGTCTACTCTGATGTGGATCGGGCCGCGCTGCACGTCCGCAAAGCCGACGAGGCCTATCCCATCGGCGCGCCCGCTGCATCCGAGTCTTATCTCAACATCCAAAAGATTCTCGACGTCGCCGAGCGATCCGCCGCCGACGCGATCCACCCCGGTTACGGCTTTCTTTCCGAGAATGCGAAGTTCGCCAAGGCGTGTGTCGATGCGGGCGTGAAATTCATCGGACCCACCGCCGCAGCCATGGATGCCATGGGATCGAAGACGCAAGCGCGTCAGGCCATGGAGCGCGCGGGTGTTCCTATCGTTCCCGGAACCTCTCGCGGCCTGGAATCGTTCGAACAGGCGGAGCAAGTTGCGGCGCGCATTGGATATCCCGTGATGTTGAAAGCCGCGGCCGGAGGCGGTGGCAAAGGCATGCGGCTAGTGCACGTTCCTGAGGATTTGAAGTCGGCACTTGAGGGCGCGCGCAGTGAGGCGGAGCGCTCGTTTGGCGACAGCGAAGTTTATATCGAGAAGGCGATCGTCAACCCACGCCACATCGAGATGCAGGTTCTGGCCGATGAGCATGGGAACACTGTCTACCTCGGCGAGCGCGAGTGCTCGCTGCAGCGGCGACATCAGAAAGTTGTAGAGGAAGCGCCTTCGCCGATCGTTGATGCCGACATGCGCCGCCAGATGGGCGAAGTCGCGGTTCGTGTGGCTCAGGCCGCGGGATACACGAACGCCGGCACCGTCGAATTCCTGGTCGACCAGGAAAAGAATTCCTATTTCCTTGAAATGAATACGCGGTTGCAGGTGGAGCATCCGGTGACCGAACTCGTGACTGGACTGGATCTCGTGCATCTGCAGATTCGCATTGCGGCCGGTGAGCGCCTGCCTTTCACGCAGGACGATGTGAAGATTCGCGGCCACGCCATCGAGTGCCGCATCTACGCCGAAGATCCGGACAACAACTGCTTCCCCAGCCCGGGCAAGATCACGCTGCTGCTCGCGCCTTCGGGACCTGGGATTCGACGCGACAGCGGCATGTACGAAGGCTGGACCGTTCCCATGGACTACGACCCGCTGCTGGCGAAGTTGATCGGATATGGCAGCGACCGTGAACAGGCCATCGGCCGGCTGACGCGCGCGTTGAACGAGTACTTCGTGGGCGGGATCAAAACCAACATTTCGCTGTTCCGCCGCATCCTGCGCGATCCGGATTTTCTCGCCGCGAAGCTGGACACGGGATTCCTCGATCGCATGCTGAAGCAAACGGACGCGTCGGCTGACTCCCACGGGGATCAAAAAGCCGTGGAAGTCGCGGTGATCGCCGCCGGGATGTTTGCCGTCCTTGGTCCTGCGGCAGCCGGAGCAGGCGAGCGCGCCTTGGCCAGCGGAGCCGCGGGGGGCAAGCCGAATGCCGCATCTGCCTGGAAGAGCGCAGCTCGCGGTGAGGCGAGGCGATGATTGGCCTGAATCAAGAACTGGCAACTGACAACCGATAACTGACAACTGGTTCTCATGACTTACGACGTCACCATCGACGGCAAGAACTACCGGCTTGAACTTGAGCGAGAGGAAGGCCGCTGGCTGTGCCGTCTCGACGGACGTGAGATTGAGGTCGATGCTGTGCTGGCGCGGCCGGACGTGCTGTCGCTGCGCATCGGCAACCAAGCGTACGAAGTGAAATGCGAGCGCGTCGCCACCGATTTGCATCTCTGGGTCGGGAGCGCCCGCTTTGCTGCGGAAGTTCGCGATCCACGATCGCTGCGCGGGCGTGTACGAGTCGTCGACGATCATGGTCCGAAGAAACTCACAGCTCCCATGCCGGGCAAGATCGTTCGTGTACTCGTGAGCCAGGGAGCGAGCGTTGAGGCTGGCGCGGGCGTGCTTGTGATGGAGGCGATGAAGATGCAGAACGAAATCAAGTCGCCGAAGAGGGGTACGATCCAGAAGATTCTAGTTAGCGCAGGCGCCGCAGTGAATGCGGGGGACGTGCTGGCGATCGTCGAATAACAACTTCGAAGTAGCTACTTCTCCATCCCGTTAGTGTCGATCACTTTCTTCGCGTAGTAGTTCTCGACCTTGGCGGAGTCCCGCAAAACCTCGTAGTACGCGGCCTTCAGCAATTGCTCGCGGCGGTCATGAAGTTGCGAGCGGATGGCCTGCTGCACCCGCGGATCGGATAGTTCGCGCTGTCCGGCCGGTTCCTTCGATACCAGCTTCACGATGCGGAATCCCAAGGCCTGCTTCGTCTGGGGATTGACCACGGTGATGATGGTGCTGTACTGCCCGGGTTTGAGCTTCATCACCGCGTCGCGGGTAAACGGGTCGGTATTCCGCAGCGAGGATTCGGGCACGGTGCCGAGATCGCCACCGTTGCCAGAGGTTTCGGGATCTTCGGAGTACTTCATCGCCAGCGTGGCGAAATCGTCGCCACTGTCGAGGCGGTTTCCGATCATCTGGATTTTCTTGCGCGCATCTCCTTCGTTCTGCGCCTTGTCGTTCTGGTTGTGGGCCTGTGGGTTCGGCACCGGAGTCACCATGATCTGCGCCAGGTGATATTGCGGCTCGATCAGATTGAACTCACCTTTGTGCGCGTTGTAGTAGTCGGTGATGTCCTGGTCAGTGACATTAATCTTCGACGACACTTCCTTGTTCATCACCTTGTCGACGGTGATGGAGCGCCGGATGTCGCGCTTGAAATCGGCCAGTGTGATTTTCCTGTCCTTGAGCCGCTGGTCAAACTCTTCCTGCGTAAAGGGAGACTTGATTTCGTTGTACTTGCGGTCGACTTCCTCATCGGTGGCCAGCAGGCCGAGTTTCTCGGCGCGGCGCATCAGAATCTCGTCGTCGATCATCTGGTGCAAAATGTTCAGGCGCAATGCGGTGGCTTGCTCGCCTGTCGGCGCCTGTTGGGCCGAGGCGACGTTGTTGTCGTAGTACTTGTCGACGTCAGAGCGGAAAATCTTCCGCCCATCCACCATTGCCATTACGTCGCCACTGACCTGCGAATTGCAGGCGGCCAAGGCTACCAGCAGAACGGCGGCTGAAAGCCCCGCTGCAGCCTGGGTCAAGACCGAGCTTTTTTTCAAGAGAGTTTCTCCAGTTCCTGCCAAACAACCACGCCAAAAAACAAAACCCAACCGAAGAGCGGCCCGGCACAGCGCGGCCCTCGACCGCCATTTACTTGGATGCGGGCGCCGGAGCCGTGGGCAAATGTTCCGGCACGGGCTGTCCTGCGTCTTTGAGGGCGGTGTCGAGGGCAGCGCGGACCTCGCCGACCGGAACCGCACCGTCGATCTTCTGGCCGTTAATGAAGAGGGTCGGCGTTGCGCTTACGCCGATTCCGTCAGCTTCTTTCATGGACGCTCTTACGGCATCCTCATTCTGCGCCTTGACGCACGATTGCAGGTTCACCACGTCCACGTTGTGCTTCTGCCCTTGCAGGATCGCCATTTTATCGATGGCATCGAAGCGCGCGGGTGTCGTTTTCTCGTTGTCCACCTCCCGCTTGTTGGCGTGGATATAGTCGGCGAAATCCCAGTAGGCATCGGCGTTTTGCGTGGCCAGACAGTTCGCGTCGACGGCGGCGTGAATCGCCCAGGGATGAATCTCCGACAGCGGGTAATCCTTGTAGATGAACGTGACCCGGTCGCCGTATTCCTTCAGGATCTCGGGAAACAGCGTCTGGTGCATGCGCGAGCAGAACGGACACTCGAAATCGTCGAAGTTGACCACCACCACCTTGGCGGACTTGGCGCCGCGCGAAGGCCGCCCAGTCACGTCGATCTTGCTCATCAACTCGGCAAAAGGGTCCTTGGTCAAGTCGAACTTGGTTACGCGCAACATCGTGCCACGGTCTTTGGAGAGGAGAAACTTGTAGTCCTGCTTCTTGTTGTCGCCGTCGATGGTTACAGCCACGGTGTCGTAGCCAGGCCAGTCGGTGCTGGGAGTGATGGCCCCGATGATTACCTTCACTTCTGCCGGAATGTTGTAGTACGCGCGCACCTGGTGCTCTATTTTTCGCGCTGTCTCGGGAGGCGCGGACTGGGCGACACAACCCAGACAAATAAGAAGCAGGATGAGGAATGAACGTCGAATTGTGGTCAACAGGAACCGCCTGAGCATCGCGAATTGACCATTCGATTATCTCACAGCGTATGCGAGTGGGCCGCGAGCGGCGGGCGTTTTTGAGTCGCTACCCCGTGCGGCGGAGCTGTTCTGCGGGCAGCAGAGAATTCATCGATCCGGAACGAAAGCCCTCCAGGTCGAGGGTGACGAACTTGAAACCGAGAGCTTTGAAGATCGCCGTGAACTCGGCAGCCGTGGCGGGATTCAGAGCGCGCTCCAGTTCCTCGCGAGCGATCTCGATGCGAACGATGTCTCCGTGGTGCCGCACGCGGAACTGGCGGAAGCCGAGGGCGCGAATGGCGTCTTCGCCACGTTCGACGACGTCGAGCGCCTCGCGCGTTACGGGGCGACCGTATTCGATACGGGAAGAAAGACAGGCGGAGGCAGGCTTGTCCCAGATGCGCAGCCCCGCCTGGCGCGCGAGTTCGCGGATTTCCAGCTTGGTGAGCCCAGCTTTGAGCAGTGGGGCAGCGACGTGGTGCTGCCTCGCGGCCTGTTGCCCGGGACGGAAGTCGCCCTGATCGTCGAGGTTCACGCCGTAGGCAATCGCGTCGAAACCACGAGCGGCGCGGAGTTGTTCCATCACCGCGAAAAGTTCGTCTTTGCACTGAAAGCAACGCTGTCCGTCATTGCGCGCATACTCGGGGCGGTCGAGTTCGGAAGTAGAGATAACTTCGACCGGAATCTCTTTCTCGTTAGCGAAGGCGATGGCATCCGCAAGATGAGTGCGGGCTAGGCTGGGAGAGTCGGCGATCACCGCCAGCATATCGTTGCCGAGCACGCTGTGAGCCGCCCAGGCCAGATACGCAGAATCGACGCCGCCGGAGTAAGCGATGAGAACGCGGCCCAGTTGGCGCAGGTCGGCCCGGAGCTGGGAATCCTTCGCGCTGACGCTGGTCTCGGGAGCCTGCATAGTTTCTATCGTATCAGTGGAGCGCGGAGCCTGCTTAAGAACTCGGACCGAGGACTCCAGCGTTGAAGCCGTTGGGAAGTGTCATTGAACGCCGCTGCCAGGCTGAGATTCGAGTGCAATACTCGGGGACGGGTGTCACGGCGACGCAACTCGAAACGTCGGTTAACGAGTGTAATGCGGATTTTTCGACAGTCACGGGGCTTCCGGGGATAATTGCTCCCCGGAGGTTGCTGAGTGCGCATGTATTGGCTCATGTGGCTCATGATCGCGGTATCACTACTGTGGCCTTTATTTAGGTTGATCGATCGCCTACGTCGACGCAAATGAAAACACTCCACTGACGGTATCGGGCGACTTCATTCAGGTGTCCCGCGCACTGCCACATGAGTACAATGGCGATTTCTCGCCAACTGATTGCCTGGGTCAGTCGTGCGGGGCTTCGGACAATTACCGGAGAAATAGAAATCTAAATCTACCCGAAGTCGCACAGACTGAAGCTCGATGTGCCGTCAGGAGAACTGAGAATATGGCGATTCGTAGAAGGGAATCCTGTAAACGACGGAGTCGTATTTTGGATTCGTGCGGTTGCCTATGATCTCGCCGTGAAGATTCTCAGCGATACGTCTGCTGGCGGTGTTTTGTACGGCCACCGGATAGATAAAACTTCCTTTGCCGAGAGTTGCGTGTCCCCACTCAACAAGTGCGGCCACGACTTCCCGGCCAAAACCTTGTCCGTGCGCGCTTTCCTTGAGCCAAAGGCCGAGTTCGGGCGAAACAGAATCCGCATCTTCCAACGAGGCCATGCCAAGGCATTCCCTGCTGTCGAGCCGCCGGATGACGAAAGAAAACTTGTTTGGTTCCGGAGCCTGCACTCTCTTCTCGCATCGCGTCACGTACTCAGTCCACGATGGCGGCTCCCATGGCATGAATCTGGCGATGGCGGGCGTGATGCATCCAAAAACCTCCTGTGCATCCATCATCTGGAACTGGCTGAGCTGCAATCTTGGGGACTGGATGACAGTCATTGTGTCAGCCTATCAACGACGGATAATACGTCAATTGATAGCTGGCGAAAACAGCCTTTACACTCGTTGACCCGGTTGCGGGTGCAGGCGGGGGGATTGAGCGCAGGACTCCGGGCTGATAGACGGGTGTTGGGGCTGCTTCGCGGCCCTCAGCAGCTTAACAGTTTGCTGAAAAACTCCGTTCAGATGCCTCAGGGGCTAAAGCCCTTACAGAAAAGAAAGCGGTTATCGCAGCGCTTAAAGCGCTGCGCCACCCAAAAGCGAATTTTTCAGCAACTGTCAAGCTGCGATTCATTTCGCGCGACTGACGGCGCGACTTGAAGCCGCGCCCTTTCAAAACAAAAGCAAAGGCGGATTTCTCAGCAGACTCTGAAACCGCAGATTTTCGCCGGCTGAGCCGCACGACGTGAAGCCACGTAGTTCCCGGGCCGGCGCATGAAACGGTGCGTTCTAGTACAACCGTTCCTGACGCCTCAGGTTTCCGAAGGAGCCGATGTTGGCCAGGGTGAAGGTGAAGCGGAACAGATTTTCATTGCGCACGTTGGCGATGGCATAGCGGCGGTATTCCAGCGTCACGCCGCAGCAATCCCAATTGTAGGAGGTTTGCGCGGTGGCGAACTGCAATTGCCGAGTTTCAGCGTCGATCCCAAAGCTGCTGGCGGCGCTGAGTCCCCGGCGGGTGAGCCCGCCGTAGCCGAGCGCTACACGAAATTGCTGGAATTTGCAGGTCACTTGAGTAGTTGTGGATGTGGTTGGGCTGCACTGTCCCTCGCTCTGGGTTGAGGTTGATCCGGATTGCGTGATCTGCTGCGGAATCTGCAGAAAGGCGTCGCCGCCGCCCAGCGTAAAGGGTCCCATGTTGTAGTTGACCAGTAGCGTGCTGGAATTCATGCGACCCAACTGAAAGTCGTAGTCAAGATCCCACTCGGTATCAGTGTGGCTGCTGGTCGCCACGCGCAAGCGCGAGACGGCAGGAGAAAGATGCCGCGGCCGGGTGATGAAGGCAATGCCCGTCAGATCTTCGGTCGTGGTGAAGACGTTGCGCTGCCCAGTTACCAGCGCTCCACCGAACGTCGGATCCAGGAAGTACTTTTGCGCGATCTCCCACGTGGCGATTTCCCGCACCTCGGGCCCCGGCGCGCACGGCAGACTATCGAGGTTGCTGACGCGCTGCCACGGCACAACCTGTTCCGGCGCAGCGCTGCCGACCGCCAGACCGGTCATGGGCGTCTCGCAGTCCTGACTTCCTGAGGAGGAACGTTTCGCGTAGAGGCGAGTGACGAATCCGTACTCGACCTCGTGCGTGTTACTCAGAAGGTCCCGCTCGTCGAAGTGGAGAACGTTCGCGAAATCATTCACGCCCGTCACCAGGCGATAGACAGCCCGCGGTTCGATGACGTGCTTCCACTTCCGTCCCAGAAATTGGTTTTGGAAGACTTTCTCCAGAACCGGCGGCCGCAGTTCCACCGAGGTTTCCAGGGCCTGGCGGTTCGTCGGATCTTTCAGGGACTGCCCACCCACAAAGCGCTGGCTGTAGAAGGTCTCATGCAGAGTCAGCGCCGGGCGCAAAGACCATCCCCGAAACTGCAAGGGTAGAGAGAGCTCCGGGCTGAAATCGAAGCGCCCCAGCAGATTGCCCGTGTGAAAACCAGGCTCACTGCGCGCCAGGCCGCCCAGCGACGCGTCGAACGACCAGACGAACGGTGAGCGGCCGAGTGCCCGGTCCACGCTTGAAGCGTCGAGGCTGGGAGCGTGCAGGATCTGGATCGCATCGAATGCGGGCGGGTTCGTGAGGACGCCGTTGTTGAGGCGCTGAAAAAAGTTCTGGTAACGCTCCACCATGCCGCTCAGAGAGAAGCCATTGACGGCCTTCGAAAGGAAAACCTGCGACTTCACTTCAGAATTGACCGCCTGGGTGAAGACTTCGTTGAAGGCCAGGCGAAACAAAAATGAACTCAGGTAATCGACATTGGAGACGGCGCGGAACCCCCAGAAGTTGCCTTCTGCCGTCAGGCGCGCTTCCTGGCCGCCTTCGCGCAACACCTGAAGGCACGGACTTTGTAGTGAGCACCCCGTGGCCGTACTGGTCTGGATCACGATTCCGCGGTCGACGACACCGAAGAAGTTCAGGTCGACGTAGGACGTATCGCTGGGGCGGGCGCGAAATTCTCCTCGTTGCGACCAACCGCGCTTGGAGAGATATTCGGCACCCACAGTGGCATCCATGCTCCGGTCGATGGCCCAATAGAAGGCATCGCCGATCTCATTGCCATTGGTGGACGAACGGCCAACCGTTGGTACCAGGAATCCCGTCTCCCTGGCTTCCCGAGCCACAGGATGAGTCGCGTAGGGAAAGTAGAACACGGGGAATCCGTGCAGCCAGAACGTACTGTGGTAAATGCTGGCATTGCCGCCTACGTCGACGACCACCTTGTGGGCCTGGAACTGCCATTTGGGATGCGGAAGTTCGCAGGTGGTGATGGTGCCGTCATAGACCAGGTAATGGTCGGGACTGCCTTTCTCGACGACCTTCCCGGTGAATGCGAAGGGGGCGGTCGACGTCAAAACGACGCGGTTGCCGCGAAAGCGCAGGCCAGTGGTACCGGTCACGTCGTAGAAGCGCCCGGTCTCCGCCGTTAGGTTGTAGATTCCGTGACTGGCCTTGATGTGTTCGTCGTTGGGACCACCGTCGAGCGTAAGGTGTCCGGAGGCGATGGCTTCGCCGCTGTCCGAGTTGTAAGTGACTTCGTCGGCGCGAAGAATGTAGTTGCGGTAGTGGATTTCGGCGTTGCCGCGCAGTTTGTAAACGTCCCCGTCTTTTTCCTGCTGAATGGCGCAGATGGTGGTCTCGTCATTGTCTTGCGTCGCGGCCTGGTTGGCGCAGGGTGTGGCTGAAGTTGCTGATGGGGTCTCCGTTTTTTGACCTGCTTGACCGATGGGAGGCGCGGATTGATCGAAATTTCCGGAAAGCAACTGGCTGGTTACTAGCGCGGGAGCGGGAAGCTGGTGACAAAGAAACAGCGCCGTGATAAGGAATCTAGTGCGGAGCGTCATCGGAAAAAAATCAAAGGGAGAAGATCGTTCATTGACGGCGTGCCTGCCCTTTCGGCTTCTTGTCGCGGCATCGTGAACTTAGCACGGCGCTGGCCGCAAGGCAAAGTGGCGAAAAAGGCTAGGATTCCCGTTGGTCCCTCCCGGTTGCACGTTTCGTGCTGACTGATACGATTTTTGCAAGACTGGCTTTCATGAATTGTCCGTTGTGCGGTGAAGTTTGCTGTTGCCATTCGGAGCCCCCTCCTACTGCGTCGCCTCAGCGGAGGCCTGTCGCGGAGAATACCCCTGCGTCGACATCATCGCTCGTCTCGAGCCAAGAGGGAACACTGGAGACGCACCTCATTGACCAGGAAGCCCTGCATTTGAGCGAACAGGGATTCGCAGCCAGCGCGGAAGACATAGTGCAAGTCACAGAGAAAGAGGCGCGGGAAGATTCCGGTGTCGCATTGGAAGCGTCATCGAGTGCCGAGAGCACGAATGTGGCGCCGGTGTCGGCTAAAACGCCTGGTTCGTCGCCTGAGGCTGTTCACGGCGAGGCGGATGCCTCCGCCTGGCGCGACGAGCTTTCCGCCCGGCTCAAACGTTACCAGGCACGCCGCAAGATTCGTCCGCCGCGCTATCCGTCGCTCAAATTGCAATTTGACGCCATCGAGTCTTCGGGAAGCGCCGACGCTGTCTGCCCGGCTTCTTTACCTCTTGCCTACGAGCCGGTTTCGGATCATGCCCTCGCGCTCGACGGAATGAGGCAAGGTCCTTCCACGGCAATGGATACGGACCTACGGCGCGAGGCTGACGCCGAATCCGCACCGGACGCTGTCGCCGCGCCGACTGGACACTCTACAGCCGGGCATACGGCAAAAATACTGGAGTTCCCCCGGTTCGCCTGGGGACCGCCTCCGCCTCCACCGGATCAACTTGCGGAGCCGGTGAGCGATCGCCCGCGGATCCTGGAAGCTCCCGAGGTTGTTCCTCCGCCTCCGGCTCTGGGCGGAATCACTATCGAAGCAACGGAGCCCGAGGAAACCGAGAAGCGGCCGGGCATCGACATTCCGCTGCAGAGCGCTTCGCTGGCGCGACGCATCGTTGCCAGCGGAATCGACGGGCTGATCGTCGCGGTGGCATCCGCGTTGTTTGGATTCATTTTCTGGAAGGTGGCCGCGGTGCGTCCGCCGCTGGTTCAGATGGTGGGACTCGCCGCCGGAATTCCGTGCCTGTTCTGGGCTGTCTACCAATATTTGCTGATCGTCTACGCAGGCAGTACGCCCGGACTACGGGTTGCGGGACTCGAACTTGCCCGCTTCGACGGGACATCGACCAACCGCCGCCTGCGCCGCTGGCGCGTGCTGGCGGCATGTCTCTCTGGTCTTTCCCTTGGGATGGGCTACGCGTGGGTGTTTCTGGACGAAGACGTGCTCTGCTGGCACGACCGAATCACGCATACGTATCTGGCGCCTAGGAAGGCGCAGTCCAAAGGCGGGCTCGCGAAGACTTAAACCCGCTAGCAGGTAATCAAGCGAGGGCGCTCGAACGTCAATGAGCGTTATGGGGTCAACTACTTCTTGACCTGGCCGAATCTACGAAGCCAAAGTCCTACCAGAACAGCAACTGTCGATGCGGCGAGCCACACCACGGCGCTCTCTTTTAGTCTCGACACGCCTCCTGCGTAATAGCCCCAAGCGGAATAGAGGATTCCAGCAATGACAAGAACAGGAATGGTAAAGGAAGGTCGGGCTAGCTGGATTTTCAGGGCATCACCTACGCCAGAGGATTATAAAGCCCGCCCCACGCAAGGCACATGAGTGTAATCGGGATTTAACGTCAGGTGCCGGAGTCTAGAAACGGAACACAACACCCGTTGAGACCCGCACATTGCTGCTTTGCGCCCCAAACTCTGATGGGAGGCGAACCCAGTCGACTTGAACTATGCGAAGATCGGAGCGCTTGGTCATCTTGGCGTCGACGCCGCCACCGATCATCATGGCAAAACCACTTGCGGAGCCGGAGCCGCACTCATCGGGCGATCCGCTGAATATAACGCACCCAGTCGGCCGGACATGAGCTGCCCCGAACAGTGCGTGGGCGAAGATCCTAAAATTCTCGCTCACTTTTGCGGAAGCTTGAGGCCCGAAAGTGTACGTATAGATACGTACCGTAGCCGGATAGCTATTACTCCCGCTTACGACGGTCTCTTTCCTGTAGTTGCCGCTGAAATCTGCCACCACTCCGAGGTATTTGGCAAAGTTGAATGTCGCGGACGTGTTCCAACCGTTGGTATTCGCGCTATCCCCTTCACCATCAAAACTTCCAGCGTGCAAATATTGGTAGCCGCCGAAAACCTCTACTTTGGGAGTATCTTGCGCTGCCAACGGAAGCGCTAAGGCGATTGAGACGACGAGCAACGTCACGAACCGAACCATACCGCCCCCTTTTTGACCTCAATCATAACGTGGATGCGCCGTTGATTGATGCAGATGTCTCTTCGCCAATTATTACCATTCGGCGGTGGGTTCCTTAGTGATTGTTGATACCAGGCGATAGCGCTCATTGACCTCGGAGGTAGTGGAGACACGCCGTTAAGTCCGGAGACCCAAATCCCTGGAAGCGCCTCGGCATTGCACCCAAAAAATCAAATTTCAGGCAAGATGTTTACCCGCTGATCCTTCTGGGTTAGGCTAAGCATCCTATGCGCATCTCCCTATGCTCTTTGCTCCTCGTCGTCGTGGCGTCGTCGGTTCTTGCCCAAACCCCTAAACCGGTGGCGGAACGCCTGGCGGCGCAGAATGCGCTTTTCGACGAGCAGTATGAATCCGATCTGCGCAATTTTCCGGAGCGCGCGACCGCGTTTGGCGACTACCGCTACAACGACCGGCTTGCCGAGTACTCGCTCGACGCCATCGCGAAGCGCCATGAGACCGACGAAAGCTTCCTGAAACGCCTGGAGGCTGTCTCCACCGCCGATTTTTCCGACCAGGACCAGCTCTCGCACGACCTGCTGATTCGCGTCCTCCAGCAGCGCATTGCGGACTACGGCCTCAAAGAATACGAGATGCCGATCAACCAGCAGAGCGGCATCCACACGAATCTTGCCGATCTTCCTCTGGCGGTGCCGTTCGACTCGGTCAAGCACTACGAAGACTATATCTCGCGCCTGCACCAGATTCCGCGCGTGCTCACCCAGGTCACTGAAGTTCTCCGCACGGGCATGAAGGACAAGCTCATGCCGGTCCGATTCCTCGCGGAAAAGATCCCGGCGCAGTGCCAAGGCATCATCGATGCCGATCCATTCCTGCTGCCCACGAAAAAATATCCGGCCAGCATTTCGCCGGAAGATCAGAAACGGCTTACTCAGTCAACTACCGATGCGATCAACACCGACGTCTTGCCCGCCTACAAGACCTTCGCCGCCTTCATCCGCACGGAATATGCACCCCAAGGCCGAACGACCCTCTCCGTCACTTCGCTCTCCGACGGCCAGAAGCGCTACGAGAACGACATTTACGCCCGGACCACAACCCACATGACGCCGGACGAGATACACCAACTCGGCCTGCGCGAGATCGACCGCATCGAGGCCGAGATGACGGCGATCGCCAAGAAAGCGGGCTTCGCCGACCTCGCGTCTTTCCGGGCTTCACTCAAAACCAATCCCAAATACAAACCGACGTCTGCCGAGCAGATTCTCGATGATTTTCGCCATTACATCGCGCAGATGGAGCCGAAGCTTCCCGAACTGTTCACCCTGCTTCCCAAGTCGCCGGTCACCGTCGAAGCCATTCCGGAATTTCAGGCAGCCGCTGCAACCCACTACATGACCGGAACGCCGGACGGCAAGCGGCCTGGCCGGGTTGTCGTCGCCACTTCCAAGTTTGCTGAGCGCTCGTTAATCGACGACGAGGCCATTGCCTACCACGAAGGCGTCCCCGGACATCACATGCAACTTTCGGTTCAGCAGCAACTCGAGGGTTTGCCGAAGTTCCGCCTACACGGTCTAGGCTTCAACGCATACATCGAAGGCTGGGCTCTCTACGCAGAGCAACTTGGCAAAGAAGTGGGCTTTTATCAGGATCCCGTCTCCGACTACGGCCGGCTTTCCTCTGAACTTTTTCGCGCCGTCCGTCTGGTCGTCGACACCGGGATTCATGCCAAAGGATGGAGCCGCGACCAGGTTGTGGACTTCTTCCGCAAATCCGGCGCGGTCGATGAGCCTACGATCCAATCCGAGACCGACCGCTATATCTCGTGGCCGGCACAGGCGCTCAGTTATAAGCTCGGCCAGCTCAAGTTCCGTGAACTTCGCGAACGCGCTCAGAAAGAGTTGGGGCCGAAATTCGATCTTCGCAAGTTTCACGACGAGATGCTCGACGGCGGGACTCTGCCGCTCGATATGCTCGATGCCCGCACCGACAAATGGATCGCCCAACAGAAGGCAAAGTGATATCCGGTCCAGAAGCTTTTTTGGTAGGAAGAAACTCAAGATTGACTGCTCGCATGACGAACGCAGGACGCCTCCCTGTGCTATCTTCAATGGTTTAGCGTTTATTGCAGTTCCGCTATTCATCTGAAGCATGGCTACAGCCCCTGAGGGTACAAAACCGGCAGTAAAGGTCTTCGTCGCCACCACGGTGATGTTGACCTTCATCTCGTTCTGGCGCGCCTCCGCAATCGTTCTGTCGGACCTGGCCTCCTCCGCCTACTACGCCGGCGGCGACGCCGAGAAGGTTATCGGTAAGAGTGCGCCTTGGTTCATCTTGGCGGTCATGCTCTTCAGCTACGCCGTTCGGGCGCTCTACATCGAATCGAGCAGCATGTTCGTGCGCGGCGGCGTGTACCGCGTCGTCAAAGAGGCCATGGGCGGAACTCTCGCCAAGTTCTCGGTCTCGGCCCTGCTGTTCGACTACGTCCTCACCGGCCCCATCAGCGCGGTTTCTGCCGGGCAGTACCTTGCCGGATTCATTAAGGACATTGGGGTAGTCCTCCACCGCCCGCTAAATTTCTCCGACGACCATTTTGCGGCGGGGCTAGCGGTCATCATCGTCGTCTACTTCTGGTGGAAGAATACGCAGGGCATCCACGAATCCAGCCAGAAGGCGCTGCAGATCATGGCCATCACCACCGTGATGGTGGTGATTCTGATCATCTGGTGCACGATCACGGTTTTGCGGGCGCCGGTGCAGCTGCCTCCCAATCCTCTGCACGCGGGCGTGGTTCCGCTGAATAAAGACTCGCTGGGCTGGCTCAACGGAACCTGGTTCAGCCACATTACATGGATCATCCTGTTCGTCGGTTTCGGGCACTCGGTGCTGGCCATGAGCGGCGAAGAGACTCTGGCCCAGGTGAACCGCGAAATCGAACACCCGAAGTTGAAGAACCTGGAGAAGACCGGGCTGGTGATTTTTGTGTATAGCCTGTTGTTCACCTCGCTGGTTTCGTTCTTCGCGGTGATGATCATTCCAGATAGCGTACGCCCGGATTACTTCGCCAATCT